>Ga0210390_10000285_pt1 | contig 55425 bp, 44 predicted proteins | sample IncBWH11OmetaG_FD_161050 | JGI IMG/M metagenome (GOLD analysis project Ga0210390, IMG submission 161050) | Forest soil microbial communities from Barre Woods Harvard Forest LTER site, Petersham, Massachusetts, United States - Inc-BW-H-11-O ... | reverse complement strand
CAACTTTGTGCTGACCGGACGGGGCGGCATCGTCGAGATCCAGGCAACCGCCGAGGGCGCGCCGTTCGACGAGGCGCTGTTTGCCGAGATGCTGCGCCTTGCCCGCGCCGGCACCCGCGAGCTGACGCGGCGCCAGTGGGGGGCGCTCGGGCTCGGGAGCGGCTGATGGCGCGGCGCTTCGACGGCCGCCGGCTGGTCATCGCCAGCCACAATCCGGGCAAAGTGGAGGAAATCGCGGCATTGCTGGCGCCGTTCGGCGTCGAGACGGTCGCGGCCGCGTCGCTCGGCTTGCCCGAGCCGGAGGAGACCGGCGACAGCTTTGAGGCGAACGCCGCGCTGAAGGCGCATGCCGCCGCCGAGCGTAGCGGCCTGCCGGCGCTTGCCGACGACTCGGGGCTGGTGGTGCCGGCGTTGGGCGGCGCCCCCGGCATCTACTCGGCGCGCTGGGCGGGGCCGGCCAAGGATTTCGCGGCGGCGATGGCGCGGGTCGAGCGCGAGCTCGGCGGCAAGGACCGCGGCGCCGCCTTTGTCGCGGTGCTGGCATTGGCCTGGCCGGACGGGCATGCCGAACTCTCCCGCGGCGAGGTGCGAGGCCAACTCGTCTGGCCGCCGCGTGGGACGCGCGGCTTCGGCTACGACCCGATGTTCGTGCCCAAGGGCGGCAGCCAGACCTTTGGCGAGATGGAACCCGGCGGGAAGCATGAGGTCAGCCATCGCGCCCGCGCCTTCGCCAAGCTCGTCGCGGCCTGCTTCGCCGGCGGTTGAATGGTCGAGCTGGAGCCGATTGCGGTCTATGTGCACTGGCCGTTCTGCCGGTCGAAATGCCCGTATTGCGACTTTAACAGCCACGTCCGAGACGGCGTCGACGAAGCGCGCTGGACGCGCGCATTGCTGGCCGATCTCGACCACCATGCCGCCCTCGCGCCGGGCCGCATGGTCGGCTCGGTTTTTTTCGGCGGCGGCACGCCGTCGTTGATGCCGCCCGAGACGGTCGCGGCGGTGCTCGACCGGGTGCGGGCGCGGTGGCGGGTCGCCGCCGATGCCGAGGTCACCCTCGAGGCCAACCCCAATTCGGCGGAGGCCGGGCGCTTCCGCGCCTTTGCCGCGGCCGGCGTCAACCGCCTGTCATTGGGCGTCCAGGCGCTCGACCCCGCGGCGCTGCGCTTTCTCGGCCGCGCGCACGGCCGCGCCGAGGCGATCGCCGCGATCGAGCACGCCCGCAACAGCTTCGCGCGGTTCTCGTTCGACCTGATCTACGCCCGACCCGGCCAGACGGTCGCCGACTGGGGCCGCGAGCTCGACGAGGCGCTGGCGCTCGCCGGCGACCACCTGTCGCTCTACCAGCTGACGGTCGAGCCCGGCACCGCCTTTGCGACATTGGCCCGGCGCGGCGACCTGCGCGTGCCCGAGGAGGACACGGCGGCGGCGTTGTATGAGGCGACCCAGGACCGCCTCGCCGCCGCTGGCCTGCCGGGCTACGAAATCTCGAACCATGCCCGTCCCGGCGGCGAATGCCGGCACAACCTCGCCTATTGGCGCTACCTGGATTATGTCGGGGTCGGACCCGGCGCGCATGGCCGGCTGACCCGCGCTGGGATCAAATATGCGACCCGCGAGCGACGCGCGCCCGAGGCGTGGCTCGCCGCCGTCGAAACCGCTGGCGCCGGTCTCGAAGAGATGACACCCGTCGACCGCGCCGGCGCCCTCGAGGAGATGCTGATGATGGGCTTGCGGCTGACCGAGGGGGTCGCCCGCCCGCGTCTCGAAAACGCGGCCGGAGAGGCGCTCGAGGCGCGGTTCGCCGATACCTTGCCGCCGCTCGTCAAAGGCGGCTTTCTGACCCTAGACCAGGACCGCCTCGCCGCGACCCCGTCCGGACGCCAGCGCCTCAACGCGGTGCTCGCCGCTCTGTTGGCCTAGTGGTGCTATGCCAGCGGATGCTTCCCATCCGTTGGCTGAATCGCACACCAACCTATTGATCTGGCGGGCCGATTCACGGAACGCCTGGGGACCAAGCGTTTCGATCGGACCACTAGATCGCCCCGGAAGCGCCGCTGCCCGCAGGCGTCACAGCCCGAGCACCTCCTTGAGCCCGTAGAGCCCCGCCGGGCGCCCGACCACCCAGCGGGCGGCGCGCACCGCACCTTTGGCGTAGATCGCGCGGGTCGTCGCGCGGTGGCTCAACTCGAGCCGTTCGCCGGCGCCCGCGAAGATCACGTGATGGTCGCCCGTCGTGTCGCCGCCGCGCAGCGCCGCAAAGCCGATGTCGCCGCGCCGTCGCGGGCCGGTAATGCCGTCGCGAGCGCGCTGCTCGACCTCTTCGAGCACCACCTCGCGGCCCGCCGCGGCGGCCTGGCCGAGCGCCAGCGCCGTGCCCGACGGCGCGTCGACCTTGCCGCGATGATGCATTTCCACGATCTCGATGTCCCAATCCGTGCCGAGCCGGTGCGCCACCTGCTCGACGAGGTTCAGGAGCACGTTGATCCCGAGGCTCATGTTGGGCGCCCACACGATCGGGATGCTGAGCGCTGCTTGACGCACGACGTCGGCCTGCTCCGGCGAGAGCCCGGTGGTGCCGATGACCATCGCCTTGCCGAGCTCGGCGGCCAGCGCCGCGTGCTCCACGGTCGCGGCCGGCGAGGTGAACTCCAGCACCACGTCGCTGATGCGGATCAGCTTGTCGACGGCCTCGCCGATCGGGATCCCGATGCGCCCGATCCCGGCGAGCTCGCCGATGTCCTGGTTGATGTAGCCGCTGTTCGGCGCCTCGCTGCCGCCGGCGACGGTGCAGCCCTCGGTCGCGGCGATTTCGGTGACCAGCATCCTGCCCATTCGGCCGCCGCACCCGACGACGCCGATCTTGGTCTTGGCCATGTTCCGCCTCCCGCGCTTTGATGGCCGAACCGTTACCGATTGCCCGACAAAAAACAAGCGGCAGCCGTTAACGAATCCTCGGCCTCGGGCGGTGGCAAGGCATCGCCGCCGGCGACCATCGGGATGGTCGGACAGGCGCCGCGGCGACTTCCGTCGCGGCGCGAATTTTCGCGCGGACCTGTCGCCCGGGATCAGCCGGTTTCGCCTCCCGAGGCGGGATAGCGGATGCTCAGCACCTCGATCTGCTCAACCCCTGCCGGGGCGCGCAGCTCGACGACGTCGCCCGCGTACGCCTTGAGCAAAGCGCGGGCGATCGGCGACACCCAGCTGACCTGGCCGCGAGAAAAATCGGCTTCGTCGACGCCGACGATCGTAACCGCGGTCTCGCTCCCGTCCTCGGCGGCGTAGGTGACGGTGGCGCCGAAAAACACCTGGTCGCGCCGCGTCTGACGCGCCGGGTCGACCACTTCGGCGATTTCGAGCCGCTTTGTCAGAAATCGGATGCGCCGGTCGATTTCGCGCAGGCGGCGCTTGCCATAGATGTAGTCGCCGTTCTCCGAGCGGTCGCCGTTGCCCGCCGCCCAGGCGACGGTTTCCACCACCTGTGGCCGTTCAATGCGCAGCAGCTGCCGCAGCTCGTCGCGCATCCGCCGATGGCCGTCTGGGGTCATGTAATTTTTGAAGCCGGCCGGGTAGCTCGGCGGCTCGTCCGGGGTGTCGGCGTCGCCGTCGGGTTCCTTGACAAAGGCCTTGCTCATCGATCGTTCTCCTGTGGCCATTCGGAACTGCCGATCTCTCGCGCAGACGCTTGCGCGCAGCGCCGCGCGGTTCCCGGCCGTCCGGCACTGGTGCCTGATCTTGTGACCGTTCATCGATCGTCAAGCTTTTGCGCCGACCCTGGTCGCGACCCCACCGGACAGGAGGATCGCGATGCGCGGAATGATCCTACAATTGGCGTTGCGGATGCTGAAGGACGATGCCGGCGTCACGGCGATCGAGTACGGCCTGATTGCGGCGCTCGTCGCAATCGTCTGCATCGCGGCTTGGCAATTGCTCGGCACCAATCTCAGCAGCGAGTTCAACGGTATCGCGGGCAGCGTATAGCCGCGGCGCCGCAATGCGCTCGCGGGCGGACAGTTCGTCCGCTCGGCAGGCGAGCGCCGGCGCCTCAGCGGCGGCGCCGCGCCGCATCGCCTGCCGGCGGCGTCGGGCAAGGCCGCGATGAGGTTTCGACGACTGTCGCGGCCTGCAGTCTTTGCTATGTCGGGCGTGCTGCTCGCCGTCGAGATCGGCTTGTTCCTGTTCATGATGGCCGGGACCCACGGCCTTATCGTGCCGCTGAAGCGCCCGACAAGCACGGATTTTGTCAGCTTTTACGCGGCTGGGAGCTTGGCGGACGCCGGAACCCCACAGCTTGCCTATGATCGCGGCGCGCATTACACCGCCGAGCAGCAGGCGACCCAGCCTGGGATCGTCTACAATTTTTTTTATTACCCGCCAGTCTCCCTGCTGCTGTGCGCGGCGCTTGCCCGACTGCCTTATCTTGCGGCCTTTGTCGTGTTCGAGGCGCTCACCCTCGTTTTCTATGTTGCGGTCATCAGACGCATTTTGCGGGAGCGCGGCTGGGCAGTCGTGATTCCGATCCTGGCGTTCCCGCCGGTTCTATGGACGCTCGGCTTTGGACAGAACGGGTTGTTGACCGCCGCCACACTCGGAACGGCGACGCTTCTTGTCGATCGCCGCCCGCTCGCCGCGGGGTTGGCGTTCGGCGTTCTTTGCGGCAAGCCGCATTTCGCAGTCCTGGTCCCGGTGGCGCTTGCCGCGGGCCGGCGCTGGCGGGTGTTGTGCGCGAGCCTGGTCTTCGCCGGCGCTCTCGGCCTCTTGTCCGCGGCGCTGTTCGGTTTGCGGACATGGCAGGACTTTTTTCGCGTAGCCGCCGGCGCGGGGGACGTTTACGCCTCGGGCCGCATCGCGTTCGGCGGGTTTGTCACTCCCTTCGGCGCGGCGATGCTGCTGGGCGCGGCCCCGGCCACGGCTGCAATCGTTCAGGCCTGCGTCACGGCGGCCGCGACCGGCTTTGTCGCGTTCGTCTGGGGTCGCGATCTGCCGCTGCCGGTGCGCGCTGCAAGCCTCGTCTCGGCGACCCTGGTCGCGGTGCCGGTGGCGCTCTTCTACGACCTGACCCTGGCCGGGGTCGCCGGCGCCTGGCTGCTGCGCGCCGACGGCAAATATCGCCTGCCCGAATGGGGCAAGGCGACGCTGGCGGCGCTTTATGTGCTGTGCGTCAACCCGCGCGGGATCGCTGGCGCTTGGCACGTGCCGATCGGTTCGGTCGTTGCACTGGCGCTCGCGGCCTTGAGCGCTGTCGTGGCACTGCGCGGCGCGGTGCCGCCGCGCGGCGACGCCGGACCTGCCGCGGCCCGGTTTCGGTCGCGGCTCGTGTCATTCCCGCGGCGCGCGGCCCCGGTATTGCTGCAGCCGGGTCGAGCGCAGACCGGGTAGGCCGTGCGCCTCAAACGCCTGTTGCCAGCTCGCGAGCTCCTCTTCCGAAAGCTGGTAGCGCCGGCAGGCTTCCTCGCGCGTCAGCACTGCGTTGGCGACGGCAACGACGACCGCAGCCTTGCGCCGGACCGTCCAGCGCTTGACGTTGGGTGGCGGCAATTCGCCGCGCGGCGGCGGGGTTTCAGCCACGGGGGGCTGGCCCGGTGATCCCCCGATCGCCAAACCCGAAATTCCCGCGGCCCGCCCCTCGGAAATAAAACGAGACTCCATGTGCGTACAGACCCATAGCGTTTTGTGCTCTCGACCGGATGGCGTTGGCGGCAGAACTTGCCGTCTCCGCGGCTTCCGCCGGACGACCGCCTTAGTGATCGCGGCGCCATTGTCGGCCTGCGGAATAACCGTTACGTTCCGTCGTCCTGTGAATTACTCCGGAGGAACGGGATCTCCTACGATTTTGATCATTAATTTTTCTGAGTTCATGGTTAATTTAACCATTACTCGCCAGGATGGGTGACTGGCTTGGCAAAATCGGCATTGAATGCTTCGCGTTTGGGGAAAGCAGGTTCGAATACTGCCTCGCCCCTCGCGCGAATGTAGAGGTCGCGAAATCCTATCGATCGAAGATCAATTGGATTGTGAGGGGCGCAGGCTGCCCCTGGCCGAGCGGCATTTTGTCGGGTTGGTTTGTCCCGCCGAACCCCGCAGAGCGGCCTCCGGGCGCCCCGCCACCCTCGAGGAGGGCCCGGTTGAGTGACGACCCCCGCGGCAACCTGGCCGGAGCGCGCGGTCCCGCTGGAGCTCGGAAGCGGAGCAGCCGTATGGCGACGGTTGCGGCGTTCGGTCGTCGCCGTTACGGGTTCTGCGGCGCCTATGATGCGCCGCGAGACGCCTCGCAAACCGTTCAGGGGCGATATGGTCGAGCTGGCATTCGGCATTTTGTGCGCGGCAGCAGTGCCGGGGCTCGGCCTCGCTTACCGCCGGCTGGCCGGAAGCCCGGCTGCAAGACCGTCGCGACAAATCGTGGCGGCATTTCACGGCGCGCTAGGCGCCGCCGGCCTCGCTATTCTGCTCGCGGCGCTCGACCGGGCGCGGATGCCCAGCACGATGGGGACGGCCGGGTTTGGCGCCGCGAGCGCGGCGATCTTGGGGTTCGCCCTCGTGCTCGGTCTCGCCATGGCCTGGCGGACGTTGCGCGGCCGGCGTGCGGCCGGCGCGCTGGTCGGGGCCCATGCCGGCTTGGCAATCGCCGGCCTCGTGGTGCTCTCGGCGCTGGTCGTGCTCGGCTAGCGCGTTTTGCCCGATGATCGGGAGCGTCTGACACCCTCCGCCAGCGCGCCGACATCGGCGAGCACGGCTTCGACGAGGCCGGGGTTGGCGCGCCCGTCGGCATCGAGGTTCATCGCCAGCCGCTGGACAAGGGACGAGCCGACGACCGCGGCGTCGGCGGCGCGGGCGACAGCGGCGGCCTGCTCCGGGTTCTTGATGCCAAAGCCGACCGCGACCGGCAGGCGGGTGAACCGCCGCAACCGCGTCACCGCCGCCGCCACTTCGGCCGCGTCGGCCGAACGGGTACCGGTAATGCCGGCGATCGCGACGTAATAGATAAAGCCGCCCGCACGGTCGACGATCACCGGCAGACGGGCGTCGTCGCTGGTCGGCGTCGCCAGCCGGATCACGTCGAGACCCCCGGCGCGCGCCGGCGCGGTCAGCTCGATGTCCTCCTCGGGCGGCAGGTCGACGACGATGACCCCGTCGACCCCAGCTGCCGCCGCGTCGCGCGCAAACGCCTCGGCGCCGTAGCGGTAGATCGGGTTGAAGTAGCCCATCAGCACGATCGGCGTCGCCTCGTCCGCGCGGCGCAGCATGCGCACCGTTGCGAGCGTCCCGCGCAATGTCATGCCGGCCTTCAATGCGCGCTGGCCCGCGTCCTGGATCGCCGGCCCGTCAGCCATCGGATCGGAGAACGGCATCCCCATCTCGATCAAATCGGCGCCCGCCGAGGCGAGCCCGGCAAAGAGCCGCGCCGAAGTGTCGGGATCAGGGTCGCCCGCGGTCAGATAGACGATGAGCCCGGCCCGCCCCTCGCCGCGCAGCGCCGCAAAGCGGCGCTCGATACGGCTCATAACGGCACTCCCAGATGGTCTCTGACGGACAAAACATCCGTAATTCCGCGACTAATCTGATTCACTTTGCCGCAGCCGGTTCTTCAAAGTTGGACTCCGGGCTTTCCGGCACGAGCTTTACAGAAATCGACTGATCCGGCCGAAGCTGACGAATTCGTGGCCCAAATACGCGCGAATAGGCGTCGATCATGTCAGCGAGCCAGCGGTAGAACTCAGGCCACCGTCCATGCTGAGTGAAGTCAGCGGGGCGCGCACCGGTGTAGACCTGGCTTTCCTTATACTGGGGGAGTTCACGCCACTGAAGGGACGTACCAATAGCATTTTCGATCATGGCTTTCTCGTTCGAGAGAACATGGAAATACTGCTTGGCCTTGTCTCCTCCAATGATGAGGTTTACTCCGATCCCGCTATCGCGCACCAGCGCATAAGCATCGAGGCGAAAACCCGAACGCCCAATGCTGAATGAGGCCCAATGCTGCGGCCGAGGCGCTGTTGGCCGCACCTTGGTGTCCCGGCCTGCAAGAAACTCCATAAAACCGGTCCAGAAATCCAGCTGCGTCTTCTGAGTATCGCTCAGCTCTCCGGCTTCGATCCGCTGAGTCGCCTGAGTGACTTGCCGGCTCCAATCGTTAGACTTTGAAACGATATTGAATTTTGGCGCAGGGGGCGAGGAGCCGATGCGCCAGAGCTCGATTTCCAGACCGAAGAACTGAAACTCCTCGTCGGTAATCGAATTGAGCCAATCCAATGTTGCGCGATGCTCGTCGGTAAACTGTCGTGCAATCCATACGATCGTTACTGCTTTCAGGCCGGAAGCATAGACCAAAAGCTGGCCCAGATGACCATGATCGGTCCGCTCCAGTTGATTTTCAATGAGTACCCAGTTGGCAGTGCGCAGATCTTTGCAAAGAATGTCGGCGCGGAATGGGCCAACGTCCTTCTCTTGAGCTTCGACCTCCAGATCCAACCCGATCGTGTCCGCTAGGACCGAAAGATTTTCAGAGCGCGCCAGCCAAGGAGTAAAATCGGCCGATTCTGAGGACCATGCTTCCCGCGGATCGACGCGGTTCAAACGACCTAAACTGATCTCAGCCACATCCGTCTCCATGACCCCGCTTCTTTCGTTCACACCCGGCCCGCCGCTCGGCCCGCAACGCGATAAAGCGCAAGATGATAGGGCTTACAATTTGACGCCCAGGTGCTCGGCGACGGCGAAGATGTCCTTGTCGCCGCGGCCGCACATGTTCATCACGATCAGGTGGTCGGGCGGCAGAGTCGGCGCGATCTTCGCGACATGGGCCAACGCATGCGCCGGCTCCAATGCCGGGATGATGCCCTCGAGCCGGCTCGACAATTGGAATGCGTCGAGTGCCTCGCGGTCGGTGATCGAGACATATTTGACGCGCCCGAGATCGTGCAGCCAGGCATGCTCCGGGCCGATGCCGGGGTAGTCGAGCCCGGCCGAGATCGAATGAGCGTCGCGGATCTGGCCGTCCTCGTCCTGCAACAGATAGGTGCGGTTGCCGTGCAGGACGCCGGGGATGCCGCCGTTCAGCGAAGCCGCGTGCAGGCCGGTCTCGATGCCGTGGCCGCCCGCCTCGACCCCGATCATCGCTACCCCGGGGTCGTCGAGAAACGGATGGAACAGCCCCATCGCGTTCGAGCCGCCGCCGATGCAGGCGACGAGCGTGTCGGGCAGCCGACCCTCGGCCTTTTGCAATTGCTCGCGGGTCTCATTGCCGATCACCGACTGGAAGTCGCGCACCATCGCCGGGTAGGGGTGCGGGCCGGCGACCGTCCCGATCACGTAAAACGTGTCGTCGACGTGGGCTACCCAGTCACGCAATGCCTCGTTCATCGCGTCCTTCAGGGTCGCCGTCCCCGAATGCACCGACACGACCTCGGCGCCGAGCAGCTTCATGCGGAAGACATTGGGCTTTTGCCGCTCGATGTCGGTCGCGCCCATATAGACGACGCAGGGTAGGTCGAAGAGCGCGCAGGCGGTCGCGGTCGCGACCCCGTGCTGGCCGGCCCCGGTCTCCGCGATGATGCGGCGCTTGCCCATCCGCCGCGCCAGCAGGATCTGGCCGAGCACGTTGTTGATCTTGTGCGCGCCGGTGTGGTTGAGCTCGTCGCGCTTCAGGTAGAGCTTGGCGCCGCCGAAATGGCGGGTCAGCCGCTCGGCGAAATAAAGCGGGCTCGGCCGCCCGACATAATGCTCGAGATAATAGTCGAGCTCGCGCTGAAAGCCTGGATCGCGGCGCGCCTCGGCGTAGGCGGCCTCGACCGCGAGCACCAACGGCATCAGGGTCTCGGCGACAAAACGCCCTCCGTAGATGCCGAAATGGCCGCGCTCGTCGGGGCCGCCGCGAAATGTGTTCGGAACCTGCATCATCCTTCCTCTCGCGCGCGGAAGATGCACCACGCAGCCATCCGGGGCACAGAGAAAAACACCTGCAAGCCATGACGTTTCGCCCGGCTTCGCGACAGGTGAGCAAAGCCCCGAAGGTCGTGGGGCCGGTGCGCGGTAGGCGTCCGCGCGATGGTCAGCGCGGCCTATTCTAGGGCATGGGCATCATGTTGGCGTTGAGGTTGGCGATGATCCACACCGAGCCGACGATAACGAGAAAGACGACCAGCACGCCAAAGGCGAGGGCCAGGATATTGTTCGTGTGATCGGGCCCGCTGCCCAGGTGGAGAAAGAAGACGAGGTGGACGCCGATCTGCGCGAAGGCGAGCACGACGAGCCCGACCGGAACGCCCGGCGGCCACAATAAGCTGGTTTGCGACACGACAAACGAACCGATCGTCGCCAAGATGGCGAGCCCGAGCCCCACCGTGTACGACAGATAGCTGGCTGTCGACTCCTGCTGCTCGACACCCGGCGTGCGGTCGGCATAGACGCGCTCGTCACCGTCCATCAGCGAGCCCCCATCAGGTAAACCAAGGTGATCACCCCGACCCAGATGATGTCGAGCGCGTGCCAGAACAGGCTGAAGCACAGAAGGCGGCGCAACACGTGCGGCCGCAACCCCTTGGCGACGACCTGCGCTACCATATAGACGAGCCACAGCAGGCCGCTCGTCACGTGCGCGCCGTGCATACCCACCAAAGTAAAGAAGGCCGACAAGAAGGCGCTGCGCGAAGGTCCGGCGCCCTTGCCGACCATACCGGCGAATTCCGAGATCTCGATGTAAAGGAAGGCCGCGCCGAGCACGAAAGTGAACGCCGCGAAGACCAGAAAGCGTTCCCGCTGCCGCCGTTCGGCCGACAATGCCCCGAGCCCGGCCGTGTAGCTCGAGACCAGCAGGCACATGGTCTCGATAAACACGTTGCGGAGATTGAACAGGTCACTCCCGGTCGGTCCGCCGGCGGTCCGGTCCGACAGCACCGCATAGGCGGCGAACAGGCCCGAGAACATGGTGATGTCGCTGAGGATAAAAATCCAGAACCCGTAGGCGACGACGGTTCGCGTCGGGGCCGGTCCTCCGCCGCCCCGCCCGCGCACGACCTCGACGGGAACCGCGTCGACCGTTGCTATCGTCATGCCGGTCGCCCGAAACTAAGCCGGGCTCGTTCCATTCGCGCCATCTCGTTGGCGGGGATTTCGCGCTCGCGGTTTTCGCTCCAGCCGAACACCATGACGGTGACGGCGATGGCGAGCAGGCCGATGATCGCCATCCACCAGATCTGCCAGATCAGGGCAAAGCCGCTCATCACCGCAAAGAAGGCGATGACAATTCCGATCGGGCTGTTGCGCGGCACCTCGATGGCTTCGTAGACCGGTTCGGCCCTGGCCAAACCCCTCCGCTTCATCTGCCAGAAGGCGTCGATCGTCTCGACCCTGGGCAGCACTGCAAAGTTGTAGGCCGGCGGCGGCGAGGAGGTCGACCACTCCAAGGTTCGGCCATTCCACGGGTCCCCGGTCAGGTCGCGACGGCTCTCGCGGGTACGGAAGCTGACATAGAACTGCATAAGCTGGCAGAGAATGCCGAGGAAAACGATGACGGCCCCGGCCTCCGCGACCAGCAGCAACGGCCGCCAGTTCGGGTCGGCGATGTGCTGGAGGCGCCGCGTCATGCCCATCAGGCCGAGGGCGTAGAGTGGGGTGAAGGCGAGATAGAAGCCGACGAGCCAGCACCAAAAGCTGGCCTTGCCCCATTTCTCGTCTAGGGTGAAGCCGAACGCCTTCGGAAACCAGTAATTGTAGCCCGCCAACGCGCCGAAGATCACCCCGCCGATAATGACGTTATGGAAATGGGCGACCAGGAAGACGCTGTTGTGCAGCACGAAGTCGACCGGCGGCACCGCCAAGAGAACACCCGTCATCCCGCCAAGGACAAAGGTGACCATAAAGCCGATCGAAAACAGCACCGGGGTCCGGAACACGACCCGGCCACCGAACAGGGTGAACAGCCAGTTGAAGACTTTGACGCCGGTCGGCACCCCGATGATCATCGACATGATGCCGAAGAAGGCGTTGACGTCGGCGCTCGCGCCCATCGTAAAGAAGTGATGTAGCCAGACCGTGAAGGAGAGGACGCAGATCGCCAAAAGCGCAAGAACCATCGAGCGATAGCTGAACAGCGGCTTGCCGGAAAACGTCGCGATCACTTCCGAGAAGACGCCGAATGCCGGCAGGATCAGGATATAGACTTCGGGATGGCCCCATGCCCAGAACAGGTTGACATACATCATCATGTTGCCGCCGGCATCATTGGTAAAAAAGTGCATGCCCACGTAACGATCGAGCAGCAGCATCGCAAAGGTCGCCGTCAGGATCGGAAAGGCGACAACAATCAATATGCTCGAGGTCAAGGCACTCCAGCAGAATATCGGCATGCGCATGTAGGTCATGCCTGGGGCGCGCAGTTTGAGGATCGTCGTGACCATGTTGATGCCGGCGAACAAGGTTCCGATGCCCGAGATCTGCAGCAGCCAAAGGTAATAGTCGACGCCGACATCGGGCGAATAGGCCAGTTCGGACAAGGGCGGGTAGCCCATCCAGCCGGTGCGGGCGAAACTGCCGACGACCAGCGATACGTTGATCAGCAGCGCGCCCGACGCGGTCAGCCAAAAGCTGACCGAGTTGAGGACCGGAAAGGCCACGTCGCGCACGCCCAGCTGCAATGGCACGACAAAGTTCATCAAGCCGATGACGAACGGCATCGCCACGAAAAAGATCATGATCGTGCCGTGCGAGGAAAAGATCTGGTCGTAGTGATCGGGCGGCAGGTAGCCCTGGGCGCCGCCGATCGCAATAGCCTGCTGCGAGCGCATCATGATTGCGTCGGAAAAGCCGCGCAGCAGCATGATGAGCGCCAGAATCAAGTACATTACGCCGATCCGCTTGTGGTCGACGCTGGTCAGCCACTCGCGCCACAGATAGGGCCACCCCCCCTTTACGGTGACGACGCCGAGTGCGGCCAGAATGACGATGCCGACCACCCCCATGGCGTAAAGCGGCAGAGGTTGGTAGAACGGGATCGCCGCCCAAGTCAGCTTGCCCAGCATCTCAGCCTCCTGCCCGCCGCACCGGAGGAGACGAGGCCCCGCCGGCGCGCGCTTTTCCGGGACTGAGTGCGGTCTGGTCGACGATCCGCTCAAACAGCTGGGGATCGACCGAGCGATAGGTCGTCGGCGGCACGGCTTGGCTCGACTTCGCCAACGCGGCATAGCCGGGAATGTCGAGCGCCGATCCCGATCCCCGCACTTGCGCGACCCAGCCGGCGAAATCGCCGGCCGATACAGCGTGAACGGTGAACCGCATATCGGCAAAGCCGTCGCCGCTGAAATTCGCCGACAGGCCCGGATATTCGCCCGGCTTGTCGGCCAAGAGGTTGAGATGGGTGGTCATTCCCGGCATCGTGTAGATCTGGCTGCCGAGTTGCGGGACGAAAAACGAATTCATGACCGTGGCCGAAGTCAGGCGGAAACGCACCGGCGTCCCCACCGGGACGACCAGCTGGTTGACGGCGGCGACCCCCTGAGCGGGGTAGATGAACAGCCATTTCCAATCGAGCGAGGCGACATCGACATCGAGCGGCTTTGTGCCGGCCAGGATCGGCGCCCGCGGGTCGAGCTGATGAGCGCCGATCCAGCACACCCCGCCCAACAGAATCACGACCAGCGCCGGGATCGACCAGACGACAAAGTCGATACGGCCTTCATAGGCCACCTCCTCGCTCCGTCTGGCGCGGGCGTTGGACGAGCGGTACCACCACGCAAAGGCGAGGGTCGCCACGATCACCGGAACCACGACGACGAGCATGATTGCGGTGGCGTTGATCAGCAGAAGCCGCTCGGCCGATGCGACCGGCCCCTCGGGCTCCAGCACACCGGTCTGCTGACAGGACGCGACCGACATCGCGGCGCCGACGACGAGCCACCGAGCCCCGCCCAAGCGGCCTCGACCGCCGTGGGCGTTTGACGCGGGCCCGTGCTGGGCACCAGCGATCGCGCAGCGCCCGTCGTGCATGGAGGGCCTCCGGTGCAAAGCGTGGCAGCGGCCGCCCATATGTCGCCCGCTTCTTAACCAATGAGTCTAATGACAATGCCGCGGCTTGCCAATCCCGCGCGCCTGCGACGCACAGAATCGCGCGATCCGAAAGCCCTCCGATATCGCCGGATTATTCCGCTTTGTTGCGATCGTGGCGATATGCTCAACCGCATGCGGCGGCTTAGGCCAAGCTCTTGGAGACCATCTCGTAGGTGTTTTTGCTGAGGTTGGGCGTGGCGAGCACGCGTTCGAGCTCGCGCTGCATCGACGCTTGGCGGGCCGGGTCGTGGCGGCGCCAGGCGCATAGCGGCTGCACCAGGCGCGCTGCGGTCGTCGGGTTACCCGAATCGATGGCAATGACTTCGTCGGCGAGGAACACGTATCCGGTGCCGCTCGCATCGTGAAAGCGCACCTGGTTGCCCTGGGCGAAGGCCCCGACCAGCGCGCGCACCCGGTTCGGGTTCTTGCGCTCGTAGGCGGGGTGGAGAGCGAGCGCGCCCACCCGCGCCGGTGTGTCAGGCAACGACGAGCGCGCCTGCAGGCCGAACCATTTGTCGATGACCAGCGGGTCGTGCGACCAGACGGCGAAGAAATGCGCCAACGCCGCCGGCCGCTCAGGCCGGTCAAGGTCGGCCAGCACCGCGAGGGCCGCCAGCACGTCGGTCATGTTGGCGGCCGCGTCGAACTGGGCCTTGGCGAGTGCAGCACCTTTGTCGGGGTCGGCGGCGGCGATATAGGCGAGGCTGGCGTTGCGCAGCGCCCGACGGCCGATCGCCGTGCCGTCGATGCGATAGGGGCCGGGATCGGCCAAGCTCGCGTAGGCATCGGCGAATTCTTTCGCGAGCGCGCCGCCGATTTCGGCTCGCGCGGTTTCCCGCGCCCGATGGACGGCATCGACATCGACAACCGCCATCTGGTCGGCGAGAAACGATTCGCTGGGCAACACCAACGCCTCGGCGGCGAACGCCGGGTCGCGCGCCTGACCGGCCAAGGTCTGCCGCATTGCGGCGACGAGGTCGGGGTCGAGCGACGCTGGAGCGGCACCGCGGCGAAGCGCTTCGATGCGATCGAGCAAGGCCCGGCTCGCGACCTCCTGACCGGCCTCCCAGCGCGCGAACGGCTCGGGATCGTGCACCGCGAGAAACTTGAGCCGGTGGAGAGCAACGCCCTTGAGCTTGACCGGGGCCGAAAACCCGCGCAGCAACGATGGGACGGGTGCGGACGGGACATCGACAAATCGAAATGTCTCCCGCTCTCGCGACAAGGACAACACTCGCGTTCCCGGCCGGCTTTCGGGCTCACCTTCGAGCCGGGTCGGCAACTCGCCGCCATCCGATCCGAGAAGACCGATCGCCAGCGGCGTCAGCATCGCGGATTTTTCCGGCTGCCCCGGCGTCGGCGGCACCTTCTGCGCGACGCTGAGCTCGTAGCCGCGGCTCGCTTCGTCCCAGTGGTCCTCGACCGTGATCTCGGGCGTGCCGGCCTGTTCGTACCACAGCTTGAACCGGTTGAGATCGACCCCGCCGGCATCCTGCATCGCCGCGACAAAATCCTCGATCGTCGCCGCGCGGTTGTCGTGACGACGGATGTAAAGATCCATCCCGCGGCGAAATCCTTCCGCGCCGAGCAGGGTATGGATCATCCGCACGAGTTCGGCGCCCTTGTTGTAGACAGTCGGCGTGTAAAAATTGTCGATCCGGATATAGCTGTCGGGCCGCACCGGGTGGGCGAGCGGGCCGTCATCTTCCGGGAACTGGATCGCGCGCAGGGTGCGGACCTCGCCAATGCGGCGCACGGCCCGGCTCCCCTGGTCGGCCGAAAATTCCTGGTCGCGAAACACCGTCAACCCTTCCTTCAGCGACAGTTGAAACCAGTCGCGGCAAGTGACCCGGTTGCCGGTCCAATTGTGGAAATATTCGTGGGCGATCACCGACTCGATGTTCTGGTAGTCGGTGTCGGTCGCGGTCTCCGGCTTGGCCAATACATAGCGCGTGTTGAAAATGTTGAGGCCCTTGTTCTCCATCGCCCCCATGTTGAAGTCGCTGACGGCAACGATGTTGAACACATCCAGGTCGTACTCGAGACCAAACACCTCCTCGTCCCAGCGCATCGCCTTTTTCAACGACACCATCGCGTGGCCGCACTTGTCCTCGTCGCCGCGCCGCACCCAGATCGCGAGCGCGACATCGCGCCCGGATCGGGCCATGAACTGATCGCGCACCGCGACGAGGTCGCCGGCGACCAGCGCGAACAGGTATGACGGCTTGGGGTGGGGATCGACCCATTTTGCCCAATGCCGGCCGTTGCCGGCGTCTCCCACACCCGATGGGTTGCCGTTTGACAACAGCACCGGACACCGCGTCATGTCGGCGACAATCGTCGTCGTGTAGGGCGCCATCACATCCGGACGGTCGATGAAATAGGTGATGCGGCGAAAGCCTTCGGGCTCGCATTGCGTACAGAAATTGCCACCCGAGAGATAGAGACCGGAGAGGGCGGAGTTGCTTTGCGGGTCGATCTTGGTTTCGACCTCCAGCGCGAAAACGTTCGGCACGCCCTCGATCACGAGCCCGCCCTCGGCTGTGGCCCGGTAGCGGTTGGCACCGAGCCGCTCGCCGTCGAGCGCCAGCGACACCAGGTCCAACCCGTCGCCGTCGAGGGTGAGCGGCACCGTCGGATCCTTTGACTCGGGATTGCGCCGCACCGCGAGTCGCGATTTGACCCGGGTCTCGGTGTCGCCGAGGTCAAAAACCAGGTCGACGGTGTCGATGACAAATGCCGGCGGGCGGTATTCCGCGAGCCGAACCGGCTGTGGCGGCGCTAAATCGGGTGAGATGTCGAGCATGAGGACTGCCAAGTCTGGGTTTGGGGATCGCCAACCCTATCCCGCCGCCGCCCGCGAGAAAATCCCCGAGTCCACAAGGCTGCGGCTGGTCCGGCCGATAGCGATCCGCAGCGCGATCCTGCTCGGCGCTGAGCAGGTCGTCGCGATCGATCGTCTCCCGGAGCGGTTGTCGCTGGCCGAAGCCGCCGGCGCCACGACGATCGACTTTGAGGAGGAGGGCGCCGTCGACCGGCTCGTTGAGCTGACCGGACGGAGTGGATCAGAGAAGTGCAACGACACTGTCGGGCTCGAAGCGCGCGGCACGGGCTCGATCGATGCGATCCGCAACCGCGCCAAGCCGGCGATAGCGGAGGCGCGGTCGGCCTGCCGGAGCGCTGAGGCGTGCTCGCTTATTCGGAAACGGGGATCCCCCGCTCGCACCGGAAGATCTCGGCGATCTCGGCGACACGCGCCGAGGTCGAGAGTTCCTCCAATGTCATCGAGAGGCGGCGCCGCCAATTCGGGTGCTCGTTTGAAGTAGCCGGGACGTTCACCGGCTCCGCTTCGTCCGTCATATCGTCGATTTGCACCATCGCCAAGACCGATGGCGTGCGCGCGAGAAACGCGTGCGCCGCCCGCATCAGCGTCTCGAGATCGGGTTGTCCTTGCGGCGGCAGCAGGCGCTCGCGGCGCATCGCCCGCAGCAGCTCCGAGCGGTCGCGGTCGCGCGCCTGCCGCTGGCGTGCGGCTTCGCCCGGGCGCGGAAAAAGGCCGAGCCTCTCCTTGAGTTCGAGATCGCGCCCTTCCCACCAGCCGCGCAAGGTCGGCAAATCGTGGCTGCCGACCACTGCCAGTGCTATCGTCGGGTAGGCCCGGGGGGGCAGAAATGCCCCGGTTTTCGGCTCCTGCTCGAAATAGAGCACGCGATAAGACAGGATGTTTGCGGCCGTGAGGCGCTCTCGAAGGCCCTCTGGCACGGTTCCGAGGTCTTCGCCGATCACGACACAGCGGTGGCGATGGCTCTCGAGCGCGAGAATGCCGATCAGATCCTCTATCGGATACCGCACGTAAGCGCCGTCCGCCGGACCGGCGCCCTGCGGCACCCAGTAGAGGTGCTGCAGGCCCATTGCGTGATCGATGCGCAAGCCGCCGGCGTGCCGCATGTTGGCGCGCACAAGCTCGATGAAGCTTCGATACCCTTCCTCGCGCAGCGCGCGGGGATGAAAGGGCGGCAGTCCCCAATCCTGGCCGGCCGGGTTGTGAATGTCGGGCGGAGCGCCAACCTGGGCGCCGGACACCACCGCCGCCGCGTTCGCCCAGGTCTCGGCGCCGGCGCGGTCGGCGCCCACCGCCAAATCGCGGTAAAGCCCGATCGCCATGCCGCGTTCGGCGGCCGCTGCGGCCGCGGCGCCGAGCTGCTCGTCGGCGATCCATTGGAGCCAGACGAGAAAATCGACGCGTCCGCGGTTCTCCGCCGCAAAGCGCTTGACGGCGGGCGACGTCGGGTCGCGGTAGTCTTCGGGCCAACGGTGCCAGTCGGCGCCGGCGCCGACTTCCTTCGCGAAATGCTCGCGCAACGCCAGAAACAGGCAGTGCCTCTCGAGGACCGGCCCGCCCGCCCGCCGAAATGCTTCGAAAGCGTCCCAGCGACCCCGATCCGCGCTGCTCCGGCATAGATTGAACAGCGTCTGCAGAACGGAGAGCTTGATGGCGCTCACTGCGGTGTAGTCGACCAGACGTTTTGCACGAGACATTTGCACCCGCTCCCCGGACGCCTCCGCCGCGACCAGCTGGTGCGCCTGCGGGCATCCCACCAGGCCGGGAACCGACGTCACGTCAATATTCAGGACGTTGAGCAGCAGACGGCTCGCCGGCGAATAGGGACTTGCGCGTTCGGGGTCGTCGGAAAACATCGCGTGCAGCGGGTTCAGCCCAACCACGTCGGCGCCGCGATCGGCTGCGAACTCCACCAACCGGCACAGGTCGCCGAAATCGCCGATCCCCCAGTCGGCGGCCGAGCGCAGCAGATAGAGCTGCGCAGCTATCCCCCACAGCCGCCGCCCCGCCGCTAGCGCGGGCGGCAGCCAGCATCGACCCGGGGTGACGACGAGGCTCATCGAGGCGCCGCCCGGTTCGACCGCCAGTCGGTGATAACCCCAGGGCACGTTCGCACCGAGAACGAGCAGGCGCCGCTCTCGCCGCACCCCGCCAAGACTGCGGCTGTCGATCCGGTCGAGCCGGCGGAATGCGGTCGTCCCGCGTCTCTCCGCCCCATCCTCCAGGGTCAAACGCCAGGCGACATCCCTGGTGCTTGCCGGCAGGACCAGTTCCACGGCTAACGGTGCGTTATTGCCCAGCAACACCCGGACGGGAGCGAGCGCGCGCAGCCACTCGGCCCGGTCGAGCTCCTCGAGCGCGGCGCGTGCGTGATCCTCGTCGGCGGCTTTGACGCCCATCGCCGCAAGCAGGCAGCGTTTTGTCTCGTCATCGGTGCGGACGATCTCGCTCCTGGCGTTGCTGTATTCGGGCTCGATCCCCATACGCTGCGCGAGCTCGCCCAAGGCCGTGTCGCCGCGCTGCTGGTGCTCATGCTTTTCGATCGACCACCGAACCGTCCAGGGTGCGAAGCGGCCGTCCGGCCCAGCCCCGCCCTCCTGCCAAAGAATGCGGCCGGGCGCGGGCGGAAACCCAGGCGCCGTCGAACCGGTCAGGTTTGCGGCGAGCACCAACGCGGAGCCCTCGCCGAGCTGCCAGCGCACGAGAACCGTGCCATCGCCGATGGCCAGGTACTTTCCGCCAGACGAAATCTCGGGCAGCCGCGGCACGATCTCGGCGTGCCGGGTCGCGAGCACCCGACGATACCAATCGAGCCAACCGGCATGCGGGTCGCGGATGAGCTCCTCCCAGGCGAGCTTGGCAGCGGCAAACGTGCCCTCGGCCAGTGGGTCGGGGATGCGCTCGCGCGTTTTCGGGTCGCGGAATTCCGGAAAGCGGGCGAATTCGTCACGGCGTCCCTGGCGCACCGCGTCGGCCAGATCGGGCCCGAAATCGCAAAAAAACGGGAACGGTTGCGCCGCAGCCCACTCCTCGCCCATGAACAGCATCGGGATCTGCGGCAGCAGCAGATATACTGCGGCGACCGCGCGCACCGCCTCGGCCGAGGCAAAAGCCGTGATGCGATCACCGAAGGCGCGGTTGCCGACCTGGTCGTGGTTCTGGATGAACGCAACAAAGGCGGTGGGCGGCAGATGCGCGCTCGGCGCGCCGCGCGGACGACCGCGATAGGGCATCTGCTCGCCCTGAAAGGCGAAGCCTTCCGCGAGGGCGCGGCCCAGCTTCTCGGTATCGCCCTTATAGTCGGCGTAATAGCCCGTCGTCTCGCCGCTCGCCGCGACATGCAGCACATGATGGAGGTCGTCGTTCCATTGCGCCGTATACCAGCGCGGCTCGCCGTTCTCGTCGCGCGTCAAGCACCGCGTCTGGTTCTCCTCGTTTTCCAGGACCAGGTGAATGTGCCGCCCGGGGGCCGATGCACGCACGCGCTCGGCAAGCTCGTCGAGCAGGTGCTTCGGGCTGTCGTCGAGAATTGCGTGCACCGCGTCGAGGCGCAAGCCGTCCAAGTGGAACTCCTCGATCCAATAGAGCGCGTTGTGCACCACGAATTCGCGAACGGGGAGGCTGTCCGGACCGTCGAAATTGATCGCGGCGCCCCACGGGGTTTTGTGGCGATCGGTGAAGGTTTGCGGAGCCAGCGAGTGGATGTAGGCGCCTTCCGGCCCGAAATGGTTGTAGACCACGTCAAGCAGCACCATTAACCCGCGAGCGTGAGCCGCTTCGACCAACGTCTTCAGATCTTCCGGTCGGCCATAGCGAGAATCCGGCGCATAGGGCAAAACGCCGTCGTACCCCCAGTTCCGTTTGCCCGGGAAATCACCGATTGGCATGATCTCGATGGCGGTCACGCCCAGCGCGACCAAATGGTCGAGCTTGCCGACGGCGGCGCGGAACGTTCCTTGCGGCGTAAAAGCGCCGATGTGCAACTCGTAAACGACCGCCTGATGCCAGGGGAGGCCCGTCCACGCCGTATCGCGCCAGGCATATGCTTCCGGGTCGACGACCTCGCTCGGCCCGTGCACGTCATCCGGCTGGAAACGCGAGGCCGGGTCGGGGACGCGCAGCCCATCGGGCAGCACAAAGCGGTAGCGGCTTCCGGCCCCGGCGCGGTCGGTGGCGAGCTGATGCCAGCCCCCTCCTTCCGGCACCATCGCTGTCAGCTTGCCGTCAAGCTCGATCTGGACCGTCGCGTGAGGCGGCGCCCATAGCCGGAAGCGCACCCCGCCATCAGCTTGCGGCTCGGCCCCAAAAGGCATGCGATGGATGCGCGTTGCGGCCACGGTTGCCTCACTAAAACATGCGAGGACGCGGCAGGGCAGCGCCAATATCCGTTTCCGTCGGTCGGCGCATTTGCAAAAGATTTCGCAGCGCGCGCATTCGGCCGTGAGGAAGCCCCTTCGACATTGCTACGGTTCCCTGACTGCCGCAATTCCGGTCCAACGGCGCGCGGCACCACCTACGCCGCACCGATTCAGCCGAGAAGGGGGGTCAGCTTTCCGGCAGGGTCGCGTCGGCTCCGTCGGCCCCGCCCCTGTGCAGGCCGAGGTGTCGTCGACGGCTGTCGCGCCCCCAGCCAATTCCCGCCGACTTCGGGTCGGTTTGACTATTTTGCATTGGTTTGGCCGTTCCCGCCGGAAGTTTGCGACTGCTGCTGGGAATTCTGCTTGGCGTGCTTCGCCGCCTCGTGATGCCCCACTATGCAGCCGGCGCCGGCGCCGAGAACGGCATGATGGCCGGCAACATGGCCGGCGACCCCGCCAACCGCCGCGCCCTTCAAGCAGCCGGCGGCATGCGCCGGTGTCGCAATCCATCCCGCCGCCAGCCACAAGCCGACGGCGGTCGCCGCAACGACGGATCTCATCTGATTACCCTCCGAAATGTCGAGCGTTCAACTTGGCGCCGCTCGCCGGCGCACGCGACCGGGAGACCCATCGGCCGCCCTGATGCGGAACCCGGCGGCATAAGGATGGTTCCCGCAAAACCGACGGGAAGCCGCCGTGCACCCGGCGTCGCTCGGGCGAGACGCACTGCCGCCTTGGATCGAATTTTGTCACCCCGTCCAGGCGACCGGACCTGCCGAACACAAGTCCGGCATGTGCCCCAACAGACCGCTGCCAGCAGCCAACCATGTCGCGGATGCCCATCGACAACACAGCGGGGCCGGCGCCGCGACCCTATTCGCGCTAACGGCGCTTCCAGGTGAAGGCAGACGACATGGCGAAATTCCACACCGCTCCGATCATCGCGCCAGCGACGCCGGCGAGCCACCAGACGCGGTTCTCGGCGAAGACGTATGACGCGACGCCGACATTGGCAACCGCGCCAAGCCCGCAGATCAGATAGAAGACGAGCAATCCTCGCAGCAAGTTGACGCCGCGAAGCCGCAGGTCGCGATAGGTAAGCTGATTATTCAGGAAAAAATTCGAGGTCATCGCCAAAACTGTCGCAATGGCTTGCGACAGCGCGAAACCAAGGCGCAAGAGATCGAGGCAGACCCACAACACGGCAAGATTGATGACTAGGCCCAGCCCGCCGATCGACGCGAACAAAAGAAAGCGAATCGGGACGATGCGGCCGACGAGCTTGTCCGCCAGCAGCATGCCGTATTCCCAGGCTACCAGGGCGTCGAGCTTGCTTTCGCCATGTTGGCGCTGACGGAATACGTAGGGCAGTTCGGCGACACGCACCGGAGCGGGCGACGACGCCAGCAGATCGAGAAGGATTTTGAAGCCCTGACCCGACATCCGGTGCAGCGCGCGCTCAAACACCTCGCGCCGGCACATAAAGAAGCCGCTCATCGGGTCCGCGACATCGGCCTTGCAAATCATCCCTGCGAGGCGGGTCGCAAGCCGGCTGATCCGCGCCCGCCCGTTGTCCCATTCGCCAACCCCGCCGCCGGGGACGTAGCGGCTTCCGACAACCAGTTCGGCCGCGCCGCTTTCGAGCACGGCCAGCATCTGCGGCAGCAGCCGCTCGTCATGCTGCAGGTCGGCGTCCATCACCGCGACGTAGGGTGCGGCGGAGGCGAGCACTCCCTCCATGCAGGCCGTGGCGAGGCCGCGCCGTCCGATTCGCTGCAGGCAGCGAACCCGCGGGTCGCGCCGCGCAATCGCTCGGACATGATCGGCGGTACCGTCGCGCGAATCGTCGTCGACGAAGATCACCTCCCATGACGTCGGCGGCAGCGCGGCCGCCAACAGCCCCAGCAAAGGCTCGATGTTATCGCGCTCGTTGAGCGTGGGTATGATAACCGAGAGAAGCGTCGTCGCGCCCGCCTGCGGGGGCTCGCGCGCAGCTCGATCGGCGGCCGCCTCGACGTCGCTCCGGCGCGCGCGGACAACATCGCTGGTCACGGTCTCGGTGTCCGGAGAGTGCGCGGCGCGCGGCGGATGGCTTGCCACTCGTTTGGCCTCGACGGTTTTGTTGAGAGAGCTGGGTGCTGCGGGCGAGCTTCGACGCGATAGCGATGCGACATCCAACATGCGACATCAACGAGGGCCTCCGTCGCAGCGCCTCGATTATCGCCTTCTGCGGACTTAAGCCACCGGAAACTTGCACGGGGATAAGGGGCCTTAACCCGCGAAGCTGACAATGTACGTTTGCCACGCTACAGAGTTCGGACTAACAAAGTGTGCAAATTAGAACGTCGGCCGCGAATTCGCATTTCCTCCACGGGTACCCCGTAGTCCGCAGATCCACCAGGGCACAAAGGTCGTAAGAGGGGTTGTCTGATTTCCAATCCGGACCGAGCGTTGGCAACCCCCCAGTCGCACGCTCCGCAGAGGGATCCGTCACGCGTTTCGGCGCAACCGCATCGCTGATATTTCTAGAGGGCCTGCATGCGTCAAGGCAAATCGCTGCAAGTTTTAACCATCGTCTCAAGCCCCTATTTCGTCCCGGTTTGTTTCGTCGTTTACCTCGGACTGCGGTTTGCCGTGGTGATCTGCATTCCGCTGCAACAGACCTCTGATCAATTGTGGTATTATAATGAAGCGGTTTCGCTGGCTGCCGGCCGCGGCTATTCCGAAGGCCAGGTGCCGACGGCATATTGGCCGGTTGGGTGGCCTGGTTTTCTCGGGATGGTATTTTGGCTCTTCGGCCCGTCGCCGTTTGTCGGACAGGTGGCGAATTTGCTGTGTTCTGCGGCGACATTCTTGCTGACCTTGCGTGTTGGCGCGCGGCTCTTCAACGAGGAGCTCGTCGGGCGGCTGAGCGTGCTGCTGTTGACCTTCTGCCCTAATCAAATAGCGTATGTTCCGATCCTCGGCACTGAGGTGTTTTACGCGACCCTGCTGCTGCTCGCCGTTGATCTTCTGATTTCGGGAAGGGGGTGGTGGCGGTGGCTCTTCGCCGGCATGGTGTTCGGGATCGCAAGCCTGACGAAGGCGCAGACCTTGCTGGTTCCGGCAGCACTTTTCGCCGCATGGCGGATCGCCCCGGATCGCGGCGGCCGACCGCTTAACCAACTTGACCAACTTGGCAGAGCGCTGGTCGTTTATGCCGCGATGGCGGTGGTCATCATGCCGTGGACCGCACGCAATTATCACGTGTTCGGGGCCATTGTTCCGATCTCTACCAATGGCGGCCTGACCTTGTTGACCGGGAACAACCCGAGCGCCGAGGGCGACTACACCCCGAACGACGCGCTCGTCAGGGAGGTCCCGCGCGGGGCGGCGCGGCAAGTGGCGGCCGACCATTTGGCGACGTCGCTGGCGCTCAACTGGATCCATGAGCATCCGGGCGCCGCGATCGCGCTGATCCCGAGAAAGATTTGGCGGTTGTGGGCGCCGGACGGCGAAGCCGAATGGCAATATCAGGCCGGCTACAAAGGCTACGCGGAACACTGGCCGGTCTTCCGAGCGGTTCGCATCGTCAATCAGGTCTATTACGTCGCGTTGCTGTTGTTGACGTTGCTGTCAGCCTACTATTTCTATCGAGGCGCCGGGATACCGACCCCCGAGTGCTGCACGGGGTACGTCTTGATGCTGTACACCACCTTGATATCCATCGTTTTTTCGGGCCAGTCGCGGTTTCATTTCGCGATGGTCCCGTGGATTGCGATGTACGCGTCGTGGGCGCTCGTCCAGTGGTCGTGGTCAGGGTCGCCGCGTCTGGCACGGCGCTCGGCGGCGTGACAGGCCGGCGTCTCCCACCCCACGCAGGGGGACGCCTTGTCGGCGGACGCTCGACCTATTATAGTCAGTGACGCATGCAGGCCGGGGTTTGCGATAGCGCGTTTCGGCACCGCCACCTCCTCGGCATCGAGGGATTGTCTCCGGCGGAAATCGAGCGGTTTCTCGACCTTGCCGACGGCTATGTCGAACTGAACCGCCAGGCCGAGAAAAAACGCTCGCTGCTGCGTGGGCGCACGATCATCAACTGTTTTTTCGAGAATTCGACCCGTACCCGCACCTCGTTCGAGGTCGCCGGCAAAAGGCTTGGCGCCGATGTCATCAACATGGCCGTCGCCGTCAGCTCGATGGTCAAGGGCGAGACCTTGATCGACACTGCCATGACCTTGAATGCGATGCAGCCCGACGTGTTGGTCGTGCGCCATCCCGAATCGGGGGCCGTGCAGCTCTTGTCGGAAAAAGTCGACTGCGCCGTCGTGAACGCCGGCGACGGCAGTCACGAGCACCCGACCCAGGCGTTGCTCGACGCGTTGACGATTCGCCGCCGCAAGGGGAGGCTGCAAGGGCTGACCGTTGCGATCTGTGGCGACATCCTGCACAGCCGGGTGGCGCGCTCGAACATCGCGCTGTTGAACACGATGGGCGCGCGGGTGCGGGTCGTGGCACCGCGAACCCTGTTGCCGGCCGAGATCGAGCGGCTCGGGGTCGAGGCGTTCCACGACATGGGCGCCGGGCTCGCCGATGTCGACATCGTGATGATGCTGCGCCTGCAGAGCGAGCGCATGCACGGTTCGTTCGTGCCGTCGACCCGCGAATACTTCCATTTCTATGGGCTTGATTACGACAAGCTGCGCGCCGCCAAACCCGATGCGCTGATCATGCATCCCGGCCCGATGAACCGCGGGGTCGAGATCGGCAGCGAGGTCGCAGACGACATCGACCGCAGCCTGATCCGCGCCCAGGTCGAGATCGGGGTTGCGGTCCGCATGGCCTGCCTCGAGATCCTGGCGCGCGATCTTGGCGACGGCTCGTCGGCGCCGTGAAGGGCCGCATCACCGCCGAGGATTTGCCGCGGCTCTTGATTCGCGGCGTCCGGCTGCTCGATCCCCAGAGCGGGCTCGACGCGACCGGCGACCTGCTGATCGAGGGCGAGCGGATCGCCGCGGTTGCCGGCGCCCTCGCCGCCGCCGACGCGCAGGTCGTGGAAGGGGAGGGGCTCTGCCTCGCGCCGGGTCTCGTCGACATGCGCGTGCAGTTGCGCGAGCCCGGCGCCGAGCACATGGAATCCATCGAGAGCGGGGGCCGGGCTGCGGCCGCGGGTGGGGTCACGACGATGGCCGCGCTGCCCAACACCGAGCCGCCGGTTGACAATGTCTCCGTGGTCGAATTCCTGGCGCGCCGGGCGCGCGAGGTTCGGCTCGCCAAAATCCACACCTATGCCGCCGCGACCACGGGGCTTGCCGGCAAGCAACTGACCGAGATGGGACTGCTCGCCGCGAACGGCGCCATCGGCTTCACCGACGGTGTCAAGGCGATCGGCGATGCGCTGATCATGCGCCGCGTGTTGTCCTATGCCCGCACGTTCGATCTCCTGGTCGTGCAGCACCCGCAGGAGCCAAGCCTTTCCGGAGCCGGCGAGGTCAACGAAGGCGAGACCGCAACCCGGCTCGGGCTTGCCGCGATCCCGCCCGCGGCCGAGGTAATCATGGTCGAGCGCGACCTGCGGCTCGTCGCGATCACCGGTGCGCGCTATCACGCCGCACACCTGTCCACTGCGGTGGCCGTGGAGGCAATTCGACGCGCCAAGGCGCAGGGCTTGCCGGTGACGTGCGACACAGCCCCGCCGTATTTCGCATTGAACGAGACGGCGATCGGCGACTACCGGACATTTGCCAAATTGTCGCCGCCGTTGCGCAGCGAATGGGACCGGCGCGCCGTCGTCGAGGGACTTCGCGACGGCACGGTTGACGCGATCGCCAGCGATCACGCGCCGTGGGACCAGGATTCGAAGCGGCTGCCGTTCAGTTCGGCGGCGTTCGGCATCGTCGGGCTTGAAACCCTGCTGCCGTTGTCGCTCGAGCTGTACCACAACGGCCACATGAGCCTGCTCGACGTGATCGCCCGGCTGACCTGCAACCCGGCACGGGTTCTGCGCCTCCCCGCCGGACGGCTGGCGCAAGGCGCACCGGCCGATCTCGTGCTGTTCGACCCGGATCGGGAGTGGCGCGTCTCCACGGAAGAGTTTCGCTCAAAGTCGAAAAACGCGCCGTTCGACGGTCGCCCGGTGCGCGGCCGCGTTGTGCGCACGATCGTCGACGGCCGCACGATCTTCCGGCAGGAAGGGTGAGCATGTTTGCGTCACCCGCTGCCCCTCACCCCCCTGCTGCGCGCGTCCCTCCCTCTCCACACGTGACGGGAGATGGCTGGGGTGAGGGACAGAGGCTCTGCAAGAGCCTTCTAAGATGGCCATACTGATCCTCGCCGCGCTCATTGGCTATTTGCTGGGCTCGGTTCCGTTCGGGCTGGTGCTGAGCCGGCTCGCCGGAAAGGGCGACATCCGCCGGATCGGCTCGGGCAATATCGGCGCCACCAATGTTCTGCGGACCGGCAACAAGGGGTTGGCGGTGCTGACCCTGTTGCTCGATATCGGCAAGGGTTTGGCGGCTGCGGCGATCGCTCGGCGCTGGGGTGAGCCGGCGGCGCTGACAGCCGGGCTGTGCGCGGTCCTCGGTCACATGTTCCCGGTCTGGCTCGGCCTTCGCGGCGGCAAGGGGGTAGCGACCGCGCTCGGGGTGCTGATCGCACTCGCCTGGCCGGTGGCGCTCGTCGCGGCGCTGTTCTGGCTCGCCGTCGTGTCGGTGAGCCGCTATTCGTCGCTGGCGGCGTTGGTCGCGGCCGTGGTCAGCGCTGCGGTCGCCCCGTTTCTCGCCGATGGCGGCACCGCCGTTCTGGTTGCAATTATCGCTTTCTTGGTGATTTTACGCCATCACGCCAACATCCGGCGTCTGTTCGCCGGCCGGGAACAGCGAATTTCGTTCCGGAAAGGCTGAGGTAACTTCTGCCCGCACGCGAGCTCGACCCCGAAGAGCGCCTCGACTGGCTGCGGCTGAGCCGCACCGAGTCAATCGGCCCGATCAGCTTTTACGCGATGCTGCGCCGGTTCGGCTCGGCCCGGGCGGCGCTTGAAGCGCTACCCCGCCTCGCGCGTCGTGGCGAACGCGCGCGCACCGTGTCGGCCGTGACGCGTAGTGCCGCCGAAGCAGAATTGGCCGCGCTGCATCGCATCGGTGGCCGCACGATCTGCTGGGGCGAGCCGGGCTATCCGGGCGCGCTGGCGCAGATCGAGGACGCGCCGCCGGTCTTGACCGTGCTTGGCCAGGCGGAGTGGCTCGGCCGGTCGATGGTGGCGGTGGTCGGCGCCCGCAACGCCTCGGCCAATGGCAGGCGGCTGGCGCGCGATCTGGCCGCCGGCCTCGGCGAGAGCGGCCTCGTCGTCGTTTCCGGACTGGCTCGCGGCATCGATGCGGCGGCGCATTTAGGAGCGCTGGAGGCTGGCACCGCCGCGGTCGTCGCGGGCGGTGTCGATGTCGTCTACCCCGAGGAAAACCGCGGTTTGTATAACTTCCTGCAACGGCAGGGGGCGATTGTCGCCGAGTTGCCCTTCGGCAGCGAGCCGCAGGCGCGGCATTTTCCGCGGCGCAACCGGATCATTTCAGGCATGGCGCTTGGCGTCCTGGTTGTCGAGGCGGCGGCGCGATCGGGTTCGCTGATCACCGCGCGCTACGCGCTCGAGCAGGGTCGCGAGGTGTTCGCCGTGCCCGGCTCGCCGCTCGACCCGCGCTGTCGCGGCGCGAACGACCTGCTGCGCCGAGGCGCCACCTTGACCGAGACCGTCGAGGACGTGTTGACCCAGCTTGGTCCGCTCGTCCGAGGTGCCTCGCCGCCGCATCCGCGGACGCCGTCGCCGTTGCCGGTCGAGGAGGGCTGGTCGTTGGTTGCGCCTAAAGGGGGCACCGGCGAACCGGTGGGGGACGAGGATGCGCTGGGTCTTATTCTTGAAAGGCTGGGACCGACACCGGTCGCAGTTGACGAACTGGTGCGCCAGTGCCAATTGACAGCTTCCGCGGTTGCCACGCTGCTGCTCGAACTGGAGCTGTCCGGGCGGGTTGAACGTCATCCTGGCAATCTTGTGTCACTGCGTTGAGCGCCGATTTTTGAACCTTCAAAAACGTGGATGTGTCGCTTGAGCCCGCTACCGGTAAGGTCAGCTTCGGCGCGGGACAGCATTGCACAAATTGCGATACCCATCGGGCATGACGATTGCCTGGGTCGTCGCGCAGACCTCGCCCCGATACCCTTTGAACGAACCAGGACATGAAAGTCGTCGTCGTAGAATCGCCGGCAAAGGCGAAAACCATCAATAAATATCTCGGCGACGATTACAAGGTCGTGGCCAGCTACGGCCACGTGCGCGACCTGCCGCCAAAGGACGGGTCGGTGTTGCCCGACTCTGATTTTGCGATGTCGTGGGAGGTCGACGGGAAATCGGAAAAGCACATGAAGGCGATCGTGCAGGCGATGCGCGGCGCCGACAGGCTGTTTCTCGCCACCGACCCCGACCGCGAGGGCGAGGCGATCTCGTGGCACGTCCAGGAGGTCTTGAAAGCGCGCCGCGCGCTGAAGGACGTAGACGTGAAGCGGGTGGTGTTCAACGAGGTCACCCGCAACGCCGTCATCGAGGCGTTCCGCCGCCCGCGCGAAATCGACCGCGAATTGGTTGAAGCCTATCTGGCGCGCCGGGCGCTCGACTACCTCGTCGGCTTTACCTTGTCGCCGGTGCTGTGGCGCAAATTGCCGGGCAGCCGCTCGGCCGGCCGCGTCCAATCGGTAGCCTTGCGCCTGATCTGCGAGCGCGAATCCGAGATAGAGGCCTTCAAGCCGCGCGAATATTGGACGGTCGAGGTCACGTTCACGACGGATGGTGGGCAGACCTTCACCGCGCGCCTGACCCATCTTGACGGCAAGCGGCTCGACCGCTTCGATCTTGACACCGAGGCCAAGGCCCGCGCCGCCGCCGACGCCATCCTGCGCGCCGCGAGCTTCGCGGTCGCGGAAATCGAGAGCCGGCAGGTCCACCGCAATCCGTTCCCGCCGTTCACAACCTCGACCTTGCAGCAGGAAGCCTCGCGCAAGCTGGGCCTCGGCGCCACGCGGACGATGCAGCTTGCCCAGCGCCTTTACGAGGGCATCGACCTGGACGGCGAAACCGTCGGCCTCATCACCTACATGCGCACCGACGGCGTGGCGATCTCCGCCGAGGCAATCGCCGCCGCGCGCGCGCTGATCGGCGCCGATTTTGGGGCAAGATACGTGCCCGAGGCGCCGCGCGTCTACCGCAGCCAAGCCAAGAACGCGCAGGAAGCGCACGAGGCAATCCGGCCGACCGATCTCGGGCGCAAGCCGGCCGATGTCGAAGCCTACCTCGATCGCGACCAGCGGCGGTTGTACGAGCTGATCTGGAAGCGGACGCTGGCGAGCCAGATGGCGTCAGCCTTGCTCGAGCAGGTAACTGTCGATGTCGCCGACCCGAGCGGCAAGCTGCGGCTGCGCGCGACCGGCTCGGTCCTGCTGTTCGACGGCTTTCTCGCGCTCTATCAGGAGGACCGCGACGACGAGCCGCTCGCGCAGGGCGCCGCGCCGGATGCCGCCGTGGAGGAGGGCGGGGGCGGCCGGTTGCCGCAGATGCGCAAAGGCGAGAGCCTCGCCCGCGGCGCGGTCGTCCCGAGCCAGCATTTCACCCAGCCGCCGCCGCGCTACAGCGAGGCCAGCCTCGTCAAAAAGCTCGAAGAGCTGGGCATCGGCCGGCCGTCGACCTATGCGTCGATTTTGCAGGTTTTGCAGGACCGGGTCTATGTCCGGCTCGACAAACGGCGCTTTGTGCCGGAGGATCGGGGGCGTCTTGTCACCGCATTTCTGACCAGCTTTTTCGAGCGTTATGTCGAGTACAACTTCACCGCCGATCTTGAAAACCAACTCGATGACGTGTCCGGCGGGCGCATCGACTGGAAGGAGTTGCTGCGCAATTTCTGGCGCGATTTTTCAACCGCCGTCGACGGTACCAAGGATCTTACGATCACTCAGGTATTGCAGGCGCTCGACGACGATCTCGGCCGGCATTTCTTCCCCACCGACGGTTCGGGGCGCGACCCGCGGTTGTGCCCGGTCTGCGGCGCCGGCCGGCTCAGCTTAAAGCTCGGCAAGTTCGGCGCCTTTGTCGGCTGCTCGAACTATCCGAATTGCCGCTATACGCGCCCGCTCGCGGTCGAGGGCGAAAGCGAGGAGACTGCGGACATCGCTCTTGGAACGGACCCGGCGAGCGGGCTCGAGGTGACGTTGAAAAAAGGCCCGTTCGGCCACTATGTGCAGCTCGGCACGGCCAACGGCGAGGCAAAGCCCAAGCGGGTGGCGCTGCCGCGCTCGCTGAAGCCGGGCGACGTCGATCTTGAGACGGCGCGGCGCTTGTTGGCTCTCCCGCGCGAACTCGGTCGCCACCCCGAGACTGGCGAGGTCATCATTGCCGGCATCGGCCGCTTCGGGCCGTACATCAAGCACGGTTCGACCTTCAAATCGCTGAGCCAGGAAGACGACGTGCTGACGATCGGGGTCAACCGTGCCGTGGTGCTGCTCGCCGAGCCCGTGGCGGGACGCCGGCGCGGGGCCCCGCAGCCCTTGCGGGAGCTCGGGCCGCATCCCGAGGGCGGTGTCGTGGCGCTCTACCAGGGACGTTACGGGCCTTATGTCAGCCATGACGGCGTCATCGCCTCGTTGCCGCGCGGCGCCGATCCCGAGACGTTCTCGCTTGAACAGGCGATCCCGCTGCTGGGGGAACGGCGCGAGAGGAGCCCGCGTCGCCGAGGCGCGGCCGCCAAGCCAGCCGCCAAGCCCGCCACGGTCAAGGCTGCGCGGGTGCCGCAGCGCAGCGCGGCAAAGCGGGCGGCGGCCAAACCCGGTGTCGCGGCGGGCAGGAGCCCAAAACCGAAGGCGGCGCCAAAACGGAAGGCGCCGAAGAAGGCGCCTGCTGCTGCCAAAACGGGAAAGACGCCGCGCTCGCGTGCAGGCGCGCAACCCGGATAAATGGCGCGGCCGAGATCCGTGCCGGTCGGCAGGCGCAATCGCGCGAAGGGCATTCTCCCGTCGGCCAACGATGTCGTCGCTTTCATCCGCGAGAGCCCGTCGCCGGTCGGCCAGCGCGAGATCGCCCGGGCTTTCAACCTGACCCCCGCCGACCGACCGGCGCTGCGCGACATGTTGCGCCGGATCGAGCAGTCGGGAGCGCTTGCCCGCGGCGGCAACCGGAAGCTGGCCGCCGCTGGCACCGCACTGCCCGAGCTGGTGGTGGTCGAGCGGATTGGCGCGGACGAGGACGGCATCCCGCTTGCCCGGCCGATCGTCTGGCCGGGGCCCGACCCGGCGCCGACTCTCCGCCTCGCCGAGGACGGTCAGGCGATCCCGCTCGGCGCGCGGGCCGCCGCGCGCTTGGTGACGCTGGAAACCGGCGAAATCGAGGCTCGCGTCATCCGCCGGATTGACGAGGGCGGCGAGCGCGTGGTCGGCGTCTTTGAGCGTGATCGCGACGGCGGCCGGGTCGCACCCGTCGATCGCCGTAAAAAAACCGAGTACCTGGTTGCCGGACGCGACGCTGCTGCCGCTGTCCCAGGCGAGCTGGTCGTAGTCGAGGTTATCCCTGCCGCCCGCCTCGGCGCGCCGCGGGCGCGGGTTGTCGAGCGCCTGGGGCTGGCGACCGACCCGGGCGCCGTCAGCCTGCTCGCGATCGCCTCGTTTGGCATCCCGACCGAGTTCCCTGCCGCCGCGCTGGCCGAGGCCGAAGCGGCCCGGCCAGTCGGCGCGGACGGGCGTGCCGATCTGCGCGATCTGCGGCTCGTCACCATCGACGGCAGCGACGCCCGCGATTTCGACGACGCGGTGTGGGCGGAGCGGGACCCCCGACCCGCCAACCCCGGCGGCTGGCATCTCGTCGTCGCGATCGCCGATGTCGCGTGGTATGTCCGCCCGGGCAGCGCGCTCGACCGCGAGGCCGAGCGGCGGGGCAACTCGGTCTACTTTCCCGATCGGGTCGTGCCGATGCTGCCCGAAGCATTGTCGAACGACTTGTGCTCTCTGAAGCCCGAAGTCGACCGAGCCTGTTTGGCGGTCCACCTGTGGATCGACGCCGTCGGCCGCAAGCGCGGTCATCGGTTCGTGCGCGGCGTGATGCGCTCGTCGGCCCGGCTCACCTACGAGGAAATTCAAGCGATCCGAGACGGCTACCGCGAGCCGCCTGTACCCGTCCCCCCAGACACGATCGCGGCGCTTTACGGCGCCTTTGATGCGCTCGCGCGGGCGCGGACCGTGCGCGGCGCGCTCGAGCTCGACATCCGCGAAGACCAGGTCGTGCTCGACGCCGAAAGGCGGCCGGTGGGGGTGGTGCCGGCGCCGCGTCTCGACAGCCATCGGCTGATCGAGGAGTTCATGATTCTGGCGAACGTCGCCGCCGCCGAAGAACTCGAAGCCCGGCGTCAGCCTTGCATGTACCGCGTGCACGACGCACCCGACCCGGACAAGGTTGCGGCGCTGCGTGAGTTTCTCGAGGAGAGCGGTGTCACCGGCCTCGCCTTTGCCAAGGGCCAGGTCGTGAAGCCGGAACTGTTCAACCGGCTGCTGCGGCGCGCCGCCGGCACCGTGGTCGCTCCACTCGTCAACGACCTGGTGTTGCGCTGCCAGGCCCAGGCCGCATACAGCCCGGACAATATTAGGCATTTCGGCTTGGGGTTGCCGCGCTACGCCCATTTTACCTCGCCGATACGACGCTACGCCGATCTCCTGGTTCACCGGGCCCTGATCGCCGCCGCCAATGCTGCTGGCGACGAGTTCGGGCTCGGCGCACTGCCCGCGGGCATCGGCCGCGACGAGATGGCGGCACTCGGCGCGCATATCTCGGCGACCGAACGCCGTGCGGTCGCGGCCGAGCGAGCAGCGATCGAACGCTATCGGGCCACATTGCTCGCGGGCCAGGTTGGCAGCTTGTTTGCCGCGCAGATCAGCGGCGTCGTCGATTTCGGGCTGTTTGTGACGTTGACGGAGACCGGTGCGAACGGTCTCGTCCCGATCTCGACACTCCCTGCCGACTATTACGAGCGGCGTGACAAGCCGGCGCGTCTGGTCGGGCGGCGCTATGGGCGGGTCTTCCAACTGGGCGATTTCGCCACGGTCCGGCTGGTTGAAGCGGATACGATCGGCGGCCGGCTGATGTTCCACATTGAGGAGGCGCAGGGCGCTCGCGTCGGACGACGCAGTTGATCGCCGGACCGCTGCAATTTACCATTACGGCCCGCATCCTTGGAGTTTGGGCCGAGGCTGGCGGATCCTTCGGCGTTTGGCCGCAAGGATTTCGGGGGTGTCGTCGATGCCGATGTGGTTGCGTCCGGCCGCTGTGCTCGCCTCCGCGATCACTGTTGCCCTCGCCGCGGTCGGCTGCTCCCAGCTGCAGCCGATGCCGACCGATCCACGGGGGCGGCTTTTCGCTCGCAGCCTCGATCAGATCGACGAGCTTTATATCGTTCCGGTGTCGAACCGCACCCTCGCGCTCGACGCCGCCGCTCGCCTGTCTCAGCTCGACCCCAAAATTAAGGTGGAAGAGACGCCGGGGCCGCACGACGGCACCGAGATCGTCCTGAATGACGGCGAGCGCGAAGTCGCGACATATCCGAGCCCCGCAACTGACGATCCGCATATCTGGGGCGAATGGTTGGGCGCGCTGCAAGCCGAGGCGACGCGCGCGTCCCCGGCGCTAGCCGCCCATTCTCAGGACGAGATCGACAAGGCGATGTTCGACGGCATCGCCGGCGGCCTTGACCGTTTTTCCCGGTATGCGACGCCACAGACGGCTCGCGATCAGCGCGCGGCGCGCGACGGCTTTGGTGGAATCGGGGCGATTCTCGAGGACGACGCCGATCCTTTCCGGATCAGCAAGATCATCCCGGGCAGTCCCGCCGATGTCGCTGGGATGCGGATTGGCGACCGGATTATTGCCGTCGACGGGGAGTCGACCGCCAGCCGTTCGCAAAACGACGTGATCCGCCAGCTTCGCGGCCCGGTGCTGAGCATGGTGACGATCGGGGTCGCGCGCCCCGGGCTTGCCGAGGGCCGCAGTTACCGCCTTCAGCGTGCCTTGATTGTTCTGCCGACGGTGACCGTCACGCGCGAGCCGGGTGTCGCGGTCTTTCATATTTCAGGCTTCAACCAAAACACCACACAGCAGCTCGTCCACGACCTTGAGGCGGCCAAGCGCGAGATGGGGCCGCAACTCCGCGGCATCGTACTTGACTTGCGCGGCGATCCCGGCGGCCTGCTCGACCAGGCGGTCAGTCTTGCCGACGTCTTCCTCGCCAAGGGGCCCATCGTGGCGACGGTGGGGCGCAATCCGGCGAGCCGCCAGTATTTCGAGGCGGCGGGCGACAGCGTCGCTCCGCATGTCCCGATCGTCGTGCTGGTCAACGGCGGTTCGGCCTCGGCATCGGAGATCGTGGCGGCGGCGCTTCAAGACGCCGGGCGGGCCGTGGTCGTAGGTACCGCCTCCTATGGTAAAGGCACGGTTCAGACTGTGCTTCGGCTTCCCAATGACGCCGAGCTGACGTTGACCTGGGCAGAGCTCGTGGCTCCCGCCGGGTATTCCCTGAACGGGCACGGCGTGGTGCCGACAATTTGCACGAGCGATCTCGGCGACGACAATCTCGCGATCGAAACCGCGATGCAGCGCGCGAGTGGAGCGGCGGCAGGGTCGCCGGCCCTGGGCGTCCTGCGTACGTCGCTTGACGACACCGGCTGGATGGAATTGCGCCGCTCATGCCCGCCGCGCACCGGCGACCGGGCGATCGATCTCGCGGTCGCCGAGCGGCTGCTCGATGACCCGGTGCTCTACAGTCAGGCGGCGCACCTGCTCGGCCAGTCGCCGAGCCTCGCGGCAAAACCGGTCGGCACCACGCCCGCTAGCTCCACGTCCGACGATGCCTTGACAGGGATCGACGGATCGCTATCTTCGCGTGAGCATAATCCCTAGATCCTGGGTTTTCGCCATGGCCAAGACTAGCACCGTTCTGATCAAGCTCGTCAGCAGCGCCGACACCGGCTTTTACTACGTGACGAAAAAGAATCCCCGCACGAAGACCGGCAAGCTCGAGCTGAAAAAGTTCGACCCCGTCGCGCGCAAGCACGTCGTCTTCAAGGAAGCAAAGATCAAGTAGGCGCTACGGTCTGAGGTTCGAACAGGGTCGTCCTCGGCCGCCAGCGGTTTTAGGGCTTAGGTCATCCGCTGCAACATGTCATAATGGCGCGATCCACAAGCGATCGGAGGCGCCAGTGACAAAATACATGCTCGTCAGCTTCAAGACCTGCCCATGGGTGCAGCGATCGGCGATTGTGCTGCGCGAAAAGAACACCGAATTCGAAATGCGCCACATCGAGCCCGACAATCGGCCCGACTGGTTTCTCGCGATTTCGCCGCACAAGAAGGTGCCGGTGCTGCGCATCGACGACAAGGTGTCGCTGTTCGAATCGAACGCGATCAACGAATACCTCGACGAGACGATCGAACCGCGCCTGCATCCCGCCAACCCGATCGAGCGCGCGCTCAATCGCGCCTGGACCGATTACGTCCCGACCTTTGCCAGCACCGTCACGGCGACGGCGTACGCCGACAGCGAAGCCGATTACAACAAGGCCGCGGTAGGGATTCCGGTGGCGTTCGAACGACTCGAAAAGGCGCTTGAGAAGCAGGGCAGCGGCCCGTTCTTCAACGGCGAGAAATATTCGCTGGTCGATGCCGCCTATGCGCCGTTTCTGCAGCGTTATCTGTTTCTCGACCGCGTGAAAAAACTCGGCCATATCGAGAACTACCCGCGCCTGAAGGCGTGGAGCGAGGCGCTGATGAAGCGGCCGTCGACGCATTCGTTCCCGGCCGCGGAGTTCGAGGCGATGTACCGCGAGGGCCTGCGCCGCCGCAACAAATGGGTGTCGCGCTTTGTCGAGCCGGCCCGCGCCGCCGCCGAATAACCGAGCTGTTTTCGTCAGGGCGCAGGCGCTACGGTGCCTGCGCCTTTTTGTTTGGGCGACAGGAGCGGTTTTGTGGATCACGTCGTCGAAGAGGATGTTGGGCGCGGACTCGCCGAACGGGCAAAACGCGTTCTGCCGGGCGGCACCTTTGGAAATTTCCCGGGGGAGGTGGTGATCCGCGAGGGTCGCGGCGGCCGGGTGTGGGACGAGGCCGGCAAGGAATATGTCGATTTCCTGCTCGGCTCGGGGCCGATGCTGGTCGGCCACGCCCATCCCGAAGTTACCGCCGCGGCCCAGGCGCGCATCGCCCAAGGCACGACCTTTTTCGCCAACAATCGCTGGGGGATCGAGCTCGCCGAAGCGATTGTCGCCGCCGTGCCGTGTGCCGAGCAGGTGCGTTTCGTCTCAAGCGGATCGGAGGCTGACCTCTACGCGATGCGCGCCGCCCGCGCCTACCGCGGGCGCGACAAGATCCTCAAATTCGAGGGCGGCTACCACGGGATGAGCGATTACTCGCTGATGAGCCTCGCCCCGAAGCAGCCGGGCAACTTTCCCCGCCCGATCCCCGATTCCGCCGGCATCCCGCGCAGTTTGCGCGACGAGGTCCTGGTCGCCCCGTTCAACGATCTCGACAGCGTGCGGAGCCTCATACGCGAGCATCGCAACGAATTGGCCGGGGTCATCCTCGAGCCGCTGCAGCGCATCATTCCGCCGCAACCGGGTTTTCTCGAAGGGTTGCGCCGCATCACCGCCGAAAACGGCATCCCGCTGATCTTCGACGAGGTGGTGACCGGCTTCCGCCTCGCTTACGGGGGCGCGCAGGAATATTACGGCGTCGTTCCCGACCTGTGCACGCTCGGCAAGGTGATCGGCGGCGGCTTCCCATTGGCGGCGATTGCCGGCCGGGCCGAGATCATGGCCCATTTTGACCGCGGCGCGGTCGGCGACGACGGGTTTCTGATGCAGGTCGGCACGTTGTCCGGCAATCCGGTGGCAGCTGCCGCCGGGCTTGCGACGCTCGACATCCTTCGCCGCCCCGGTGCTTACGAGCGTCTGTTCGCAACCGGGCGCCAACTGATGGGCACGCTCGACGAATTACTGAAACTTGCCGGGATCACGGCCCGGGTGACCGGCGAGCCACCGCTGTTCGACGTCGTGTTCGCCGGCGAGCCGGTGCACGATTACCGGGGCGCGTTGCGCGGCGATGCCGACCTGATGCGCCGATTCAATGCATTTCTGCGCGAGCGCGGCGTCCTCAAGGGCGAACAGAAATACTACGTGTCGCTTGCCCATACCGCCGAGGACGTCGGCCACACCATTGATGCCTGGAGGTCTGCCATCGCGGCCCTCACGCGCTGACGGCGACGGGAATCAGCGGTCGAGCGCAACGACGTGCCGTGTTCGCCCAATTTGCCAATTCGCCAGCCGCCGTGTCGGAAGACACGGATCGTGAAGCTCCGTTGGAACCCGAACTATCAATCATCGTTTGTGCGCTAGGCGGGGTGCCGGGCGCCCGCCTTGTTCCGCAGCCCGGCTTGGCAAAGTCTCCCTGTCGCGGGTTTGCCACCCGCTACCTTGCCGGGGTCGGCCCAGCCGACGCCGGCTCTTTTTTTATGGTTCCACGTTTCGTAAGCGCTGTTCGGCACCCAACGTACGGTTGGAATGCACCGCCAATTAGGCAGCTTGCAAACGAGCCCGCGATTCGCGAGGATCGATCGCGGCCAGGGGAAATCACAGCGAGGAGCCGAACGGGCGGCGAGGTCGGGTTGCGCGGCCTCTCCGGTTCGATTTGGAGAGCACGGTTGCCGCCGGGCATACGTCCTCTCCGCAACGTCGGGTTCGTACAGATATGTTTGGACGAATGTTCGGTCTGCTGTCCGCGGACATGGCCATCGATCTCGGCACAGCGAACACCCTTGTCTATGTGAAAGGACGAGGCATCGTCCTCAACGAACCGTCAGTGGTCGCGATCGCGAACGTCAAGGGAAGAAAACAGGTATTGGCTGTTGGCGAAGAGGCCAAGATGATGCTTGGCCGCACTCCCGGATACATTCAGGCCATCCGGCCATTGCGCGACGGCGTCATCGCCGACTTCGAGATCACGGAGGAAATGATAAAACATTTCATCCGCAAGGTGCACAATCGGCGCAGTTTTGCCACGCCCCGAATCGTCATCTGTGTGCCATCGGGTTCGACCGCGGTTGAACGGCGTGCGATCCAGGAGTCGGCCGAGAGTGCCGGCGCCCGCCGAGTTTTTCTGATCGAGGAGCCGATGGCCGCAGCGATCGGAGCCGGGCTTCCGGTCACTGAACCGACCGGGTCGATGGTGGTCGATGTCGGCGGCGGAACGACCGAGGTTGCGGTCCTGTCATTGGGCGGCATCGTCTATTGCCGCTCGGTGCGGGTCGGCGGCGACAAGATGGATGAAGCGATCATCGCCTACATCCGGCGCAACCATAACCTTTTGGTCGGCGAAAGCAGCGCCGAACGCATCAAAAAGGAAATCGGCTCGGCCTGCATGCCGGAGGATGGCGAGGGCCGGATCATGGAGATCCGGGGGCGCGATATGATGAATGGCGTGCCAAAGGAAATCGTGATCAGCGAGCGCCAAATCTCCGAGAGCCTGGCGGAACCGGTCGGCTCGATCGTCGAGGCCGTCAAGGTCGCCTTGGAGCACACCGCCCCCGAACTTGCGGCCGATATCGTCGACAAGGGAATCGTGCTGACCGGAGGTGGCGGGTTGCTCGGTAACCTCGATCTGGTGCTGCGCCATGCCACCGGGCTCCCGGTTTCGATCGCCGATGACCCGCTGAGTTGCGTGGCTCTTGGTACCGGCAGGACGCTCGAAGAAATGAAGACGCTCCGATCGGTGTTGATCAACACGTGGTAAAACACTCTATCTAAGTTGGCGAACGGCGGGCGGAGAATGATCGCCGGTGTCGCTGCGCTCGTCCGCTCGTGCTCCCTGCCAGGGGGGCCGCCGGAACGCGCAATTCGATCATGGCGGGTTTGGCCGACGAGGTTATCGTGCTCCGGCTGACAGCATTGCGCCGGCCCTCCGCGCAGCGGATCGTCGTGCCCCTTCTTGTGCTGGCGTCGGGGCTCATGATCATCCTGGGAAAAATCGACCAGGTGCTGTTCGAGTCGCTGCGCGTCTCAGTGACCGATGCTGCCGAGCCGTTATTGGACGTGCTGTCGCGCCCGGTGTCCTCGATCGAAAATTTGGGTGATCGCATCAAGGACATGGCTAATACTTACCAAGACAACCTCCGCCTGCAAGCGGAGAACAGGCGACTGTTGCTGTGGCAGCGGACGGCGTTGACCTTGGCCTCCGAAAACGCGCAATTACGCGAGTTGTTGAAGCTGACCCCGGAAGGATCGGCCTCTTTTGTAACGGCGAGGGTGATCGCCAATTCGGGAGGAGCCTATGTGCGCAACCTGCTGATGAACGCCGGCTCCCAAGACGGTGTCGCCCGCGGCCAGGCGGCGATTACCGGCGATGGGCTCGTCGGACGAATTTACGAAGTCGGCACCCGGTCGGCGCGCCTTCTTCTGATCACCGACCTGAATTCCCGCGTGCCGGTAGTCGTCGAACCGTCACGGCAGCGCGCGATCCTCGCCGGCGATAATTCTGATCGTCCGTGCTTGTTGTATCTCGACCCTGCCGCAGCCCTCAAAAGCGGGGACCGAGTTGTCACGTCGGGGGAGGGGGGTATTTTCCCGCCGGGTCTTCCGGTTGGCGTGGTCGACGCCGATGTGCGCGGGCCGCCGCGCATCGACACGTATGTCCGCCTCTCCCAACTCGAATATGTGCGCATCGTCGACTATGGGCTTGCTGGCGAGTTGCCAAATCCTGTGACAGCGGGCTCGTCGACGATCCGGCGGGCCGCACCGATTACTGCCGTTAAATCAAACCGGTACTGAGGACCAAATGCCGCTTGGCAGGCAGACCGCGTCGGCCGCCCCGGTCGACAGCATCGCAGCCCGAATGACTCCTACCGTTACGACAATCCTCGCAGCGCTTCTCGCTCTCCAACCGGTCCGCCTCGCGGGATACGCGGCCTTGCCCCCGAGTATTTTGCTGATGGCGGTTTATCACTGGACGATTTACCGCCCGGACCTTCTGCCGGTTCTGGCACTATTTGCGATCGGCGTTGCCTACGATCTTTTATCCGGGCGACCGATAGGTGCCACACCGCTTCTGCTTCTCTTGTTGCGTGCAGCGGTGCTGCGGTGCCGGCCCTGGTTCATCAACCGCTCGTTCTTGTTTGTATGGAGCGGGTTCGCCCTCTTCACGGTCGTCGCGATTGCCGGGTCGTGGGCGCTTCTGTCGGCCCTTGCTGTCCAATTTGTCGGGCTGGACGGGAGTGTCTTCGGCGCCGCGCTGACGATCTCGCTCTTTCCGGTTTTGAGCTTTTTGTTGGGCCGGGTGCAGCGCGTAATGATCGGATTAGGCTGACGATGCCGGCCAAGGAGACGCTTGCCGCCGTTGGAAACCGGGGGGAGGCGCGGAAATACCGCCATTTCACCCGGCGCGCGGCTGTCCTGGCAGGGACTCAGGTGCTGCTCGTATCAGCGTTGCTATCCCGGTTATACCAGCTTCAGGTTCTCGATTCGGACCGCTACACGGTGCTGGCCGATGAGAACCGCATAAACCTGCGGCTAGTCGCACCGTTCCGCGGGCGCATCCTTGACCGCTTCGGGAACCCTCTTGCCGACAACCGTCAAAACTATCGCCTCGTCATCGTCGCCGAACAGGCGGGGAACATCAAGGCGACGCTCGACGCGCTCGCAGGCTTGATCCCGCTTGGCGACGCGGACCGAGATCGGGTGTTGCGCGAGGTGCGACGCAAGCACGCCTTTATCCCTGTCGTGGTGCACGAGAACCTCGGTTGGGACGAAATGGCGAGAGTTGAGGTCGCCGTCCCCGAGCTGCCGGGGATTTCGGTCGAGCAGGGCCTGACCCGCGACTATCCGTTTGGCGAAACCACCGCGCATGTGACGGGATACGTCGCGGCAGTTTCCGAGCAGGACCTAAACGGGGACCCGCTCCTCGAGCTTCCCGATTTCCGCATCGGCAAATCCGGCATCGAGAAGTCTCAGGATTTGGTTCTGCGAGGTACCGCTGGGACGCGCCAAGTCGAAGTAAATGCTTTCGGCCGGGTGGTTCGTGAGCTTGCCGCCGTTGAGGGCACGCAGGGGCAGGATGTGGTGATCGGGCTCGACATGGCGATGCAGCAATTTGTGACGCAGCGCTGCAGAGCGGAGCAGAGCGTCGCGGTCGTCCTGCTCGATGCCGTCACCGGCGAGATTCTCGCAATGGTGTCGAGCCCGAGCTTTGATCCGGGCGCGTTTGTCAACGGGCTCAGTCCGGCGATGTGGCAGCGGTTTGCGGTCGATCCGCGCCATCCCCTGTCGAACAAGGCGATCGCCGGGATCTATCCGCCAGGCTCGACATTCAAGCCGGTGGTCGCGCTGGGTGCGTTATCGGCGGGGGTGTTGACGCCGGAAACGACGATCACATGCACCGGTCAGCTCCAGGTTGGTAATGCCGTGTTTCATTGCTGGCGCCACGGCGGCCATGGCACGCTTCGGTTGCGCGACGCGATCAAGAAGTCTTGCGATGTCTTCTTTTACGAGACGGCCCGCCGCCTGGGCATCGATCGGCTCGCAGCGATGGCTTACCGCCTCGGCTATGGTGCCCCGGTGGGCGTCGACCTCCCGGGCGAGAAGCCGGGGCTCATCCCGACCCGCGCATGGAAGCTCGCCACTACTGGTACCGCGTGGCAGCAGGGCGAGACGATAATCGCCGGGATTGGGCAAGGGTCTGTGCTCGCGACCCCCTTGCAGATCGCGACAATGGTGGCGCGGGCTGTCACCGGAAGGGCGGTTATTCCGCATTTTGTCCGCGAGGCCGGGGTCATGCTCGCGGGCGACAATACCGGCGCGAACAACTTTCCGTCGTTGGGGATTGACTCGGACGTTATCGGGCTTGTTCTCGACGGCATGAACGCGGTGGTGAACGAGCCCGGCGGCACCGCTTACGCCGCCCGCATCACCGAGCCGGGCTTGGCGATGGGCGGCAAATCCGGCACGTCGCAAGTGCGGCGCATCACCCAGTACGAACGGGACCACGGCCTGCGCAAAATCGACGAAATTCCCTGGAAGGAGCGCGACCACGCCCTTTTTGTCGGGTTCGCGCCGGTTGGCGCGCCGCGCTACGTCTGTGCCGCGGTGGTCGAGCACGGCGGCGGCGGCTCGGCCGTTGCCGCGCCGATTTGCCGCGACGTGCTGCGCGAAGCCCAAAATCGCGATCCGGGGCGCCGGGCTCCCCCCGTCAACCGAGTGGCTCGCACCGCCCCCAATGGACCGGCCCCGGGAACTGTTTCGGCTGCTGGGGCCGGGTAGCTCCCCGATGGATTTTTCCTCCAACTTGAGCCGACCGCCGCCCCGGTTTACCGAACGAATTCTCGGCATCGGCTGGGGTTTGGTGTTTCTGGCATTGGTAGTCGCAGGAATCGGCGTCTCGGTATTGTATTCGGCCGCCGATGGTAGTATGCAACCTTGGGCATTTAAGCAGATAACGCGTTTCGCGATTGCCCTGATCCCGATGATCATCGCCGCTCTTCTCGGAATACGTTATTGGTTGCGAGCCGCTCATTGGACTTATGTTATAATCATACTGCTTGTCGTGGCAGTTGATCTACGGGGTTTTGCCGGTATGGGAGCTCAGCGCTGGATTAACCTTGGAATTATTCAACTGCAGCCATCCGAGTTGATGGGTTTGGCGTTGATCCTGTCGCTCGCCCGTTATTTTCATCGATTGGGTGACGACAAAATCAACAAACTTCGATGTCTTATCCTACCCATGCTCCTGATTGTTGTTCCAGCCGGATTGGTGCTCAAAGAACCAGATTTAGGAACCGCAGTAATAATTCTAATATCCGGAGTAACAGTGCTATTTATTGCCGGAGTGCGTCTGAGGATACTTAGTCTCATGTGTTCAATTGCGGGAATATCGGTCCCGTTGGTGTGGAGATTTCTGCGCGATTACCAAAAGACCCGGATCTACACTTTTTTCGATCCAGACAGCGATCCGCTCGGGGCCGGCTACCACATTCTTCAGTCCAAAATCGCGCTAGGCTCGGGAGGGTTGTTTGGCAAGGGGTTCCTTCTCGGCACCCAGAGCCATCTTAGCTTCTTGCCGGAGAAGCAAACCGATTTCATCTTCACCACCTTGGCAGAGGAGTTCGGTCTGATCGGCGGATTTTTGCTGATATGTCTGTATATGGCGATGGTCGCCTATGGCTGCGCCATTGCGTTGCGCAGCCGCAACCATTTCGGAAGGCTGGTCGCGCTCGGGATAGCCAACAATCTTTTTCTTCATGTTTTTATAAACATAGCAATGGTTACCGGGCTGCTTCCGGTAGTCGGGGTCCCGTTGCCGCTGATTTCGTATGGGGGAACGGCGATGCTGTCGGTGATGTTCGGCTTCGGCCTGCTGATGAGCGTTTACGTCGATCGCGACGTGCGGCTGAACCGCGCCGGAGCGGCGTTGCCCGATTAGGCGGCGAGCGCGCACCCCGTACATTTTCGTCGCACGCCTGGTGGCTGCCGCCTAGGATTGCCGCCGGCCGGATGCGCGAAGCGGAGGAAAATGATGGCGGAAAAGGAATCGTCAGAGGGCGGGCGGCGGCTGCACGTGACGACCCTTCTCGTCGCGTCGCGCCGCGCGCTCGACAACGCCCTCGCCGAGCTCGGCTTTGCCGAGGATGACGACCGCGTCGTGGAGCATGACGGCCGCTTGGCATTTCTGACCTGCTCTCATGAGGAGGATAGCGACGATTTGTTCGCGCTGATCACCGAGCTGTCGGCGCGCGGCGAAAGCTGGGAATTGCAATCGCGCATCGATACCGAGCCAGGCCGGGCCATTTATCAATCGCTGGCTCGCTATCGGCCGGTCGACGCGATTGATGCGGTGGTCGAAGAAGAGAGCGAGCCGGTAAGTGCCGACGCCCCCGCATACGACGTCGAAACAGCCGACGGTCTCCAGGCCTTAAAGCGCGTCTTGAAGCGAGTCGAGCCGGCGGATGCCTTCGCCACGATTCGACCCGGGAGCGACGGGCGAGCGACGGCGCGGGTATTGCGCCGCGGCTCGCGCCGGCTTCTCGCCTGCGCCTCTGCCCAAGACGAAGCAACTTTGCGCAGCGTCATCCGCGAAATCTTGCCCAACGTCATGCTCGACGTCGCGATGAAACCGCCGGGTTGAGGTGAACGCCGAGCACAACACGACTGAAACACGTCGCCCGAGGTCGGCCTATTTGCCGCCAAAGTTGACCGGGATTTGGCGCAACCGGTCACTTCGCCTTGCCATTACCGGGCTCAGCGGTTCCGGCAAAACCGCGTTGATCACCAGCCTTATTGCGAACCTGGTCGCGGCGCCGGCACAGCCGAACCGATTGCCATTCTTGCGTGCGGCTTCGGAACAACGTCTCGTCGGCGCCAACCGGACCAGACGGCGCGGCACTGCGGATGCCGTCTTTCCGTTCCAAGAAACCGTCGCCGCGCTCGCAGCCGACCCTCCGCACTGGCCGGCCAGCACGACGGACTTTCGCCGAACCGGCCTTGCGGTGCGTTTCCATTCCGCGGGTCTCTTCGGCATCCCCAATCCATTTGGCCACTTTGCCGATCGTGCCGTCGAAATGACCATCGAGATCACCGACTATCCGGGCGAGTGGCTTCTCGACCTGCCGCTTTTGGCGCAGACTTACCAGGACTGGTCGCGTACGACGTTGGACCTGGCAAGGCAAGGAATACGCGCGGCGCTCGCCCGGGATTGGTTGGGGTTTCTTGATCGCCATCCGGCATATGCCCGGGGCGATGCGGAAACGGCACAGCGGGCCCACGATCTTTATCGCGAGTATCTTGTAGGCTGCCGTCGCGAGCATTTGAGCCTGCTGCAGCCGGGACGGTTTCTCGATCCGGCCAGCGCGACAAGTGGACCTGGTCTGGCGTTTTGTCCACTGCCGGGAGCGAGCCACGCCAGATCCCCGGCCGGGACCCTCGCGGCGGTCATGGAGAGCCGCTTTGAAACATACAAGCGGATTTTTGTCCGACCGTTCCTCAGTCAGCTTGCCCGTGGCGTCGATCGGCAGATTGTGCTGGTCGATGTTTTTCGCGCGCTTAATGCGGGCGAGGAAGCATTTTCCGACCAGCGCAGGTCGCTGGAAACCATTCTCGAGTCATTTCGCTTCGGCCGCCGCGGGCTGCTTCACGTCCTGTTCGGCGGCCGCATCGATCGGGTTCTGTTCGCTGCGACAAAAGCTGATCATGTGCCGGCGCTCCAGCGCGACCACCTCGAAGCGTTGATATCGCACATGTTGGCCGTTCCGGCCTTGAGCGCCGAACGCGCCCGGGCCCGGGTTGCGGCGACGGCCCTCGCGTCGATCCGCTGCACTGAAGACGGGGTCGATGAAATCGACGGTCGCAAGGTGGACGTCGTCATCGGATTGCCGCAAGGCGGGGATCGACGAATTCATTTTTTTCCCGGCATCGTGCCGGTGACGGCTCCGCCACCCGGGTTTTGGGGGGACCGCTTCACGGAATTTCCGGTTTTCCAGCCGCCGCGTGTTCAGCATTCCGGTCAGGAGGGCATTCCACACATCAATCTCGACAAGGCGCTCGATTTTTTGCTCGGTGATATGCTCGCATGACTGGCTTCGATCGGCAGCATAGCCGACGTTAACCCACCATATGCTGGTTTGAGCGCTAACTCAGTTAAACTGGGCGGAGGGCGGGATGACCGATAAAGGTGTTGTCCGACCGGCCGAACGGCGGCGCAGGTCCGCAGCCGCCGGGCTCGGTATGTCTCTGCTGGTCGGGGCCGCCTTGCTCCCGAGCGGTTGCGCTGTTTTCGCGCCCGGTTCGTCATCCGCGTCGTCAGAAGGCCGGCACGTTACGATCACCAGCTTCGCACCTCTCGTGCAGGAGGTCATTCCCGCGGTCGTCAACGTCTCGGCCTTTCAGAAGCCCGGCAAGGCGGCCGCCGCTGGTGACAATGAGGGGAATGTAACGACGGTCGAGCGCGCAGCATCGAAAAGCCTGCCCGCCTCGGCGCTTGACGAGATGCTGCAGCGGTTCCTGGATCAGAAAGACCGAAAAGGCAACCCGAACCTTCCGGGCCTCGCCCTCGGTTCCGGGTTCGTCATCGATCCGAATGGCTACATCGTGACCGATGACCATGTCTTGGAGAATGCCGGCGCCGTAACCGTCACACTTCATGACGGCACGCAGTTGCGCGCCAGGATCGTCGGACGCGACCCGCTGACCGATCTGGCTCTCCTCAAGATCGACGCTCCGCGTCCCCTCCCGTATGTGCGCTGGGGTGACAGCGACGCGGTGCGGGTGGGCGATTGGGTGCTGGCGATCGGAAATCCGTTCGGTCTCGACGACACGGTGAGCAGCGGGATCATTTCCGCGCGCGGCCGCGACATCCATTCCGGCCCATACGACGATTTTTTGCAGATCGATGCATCGATCAACCGAGGCAATTCGGGAGGGCCCACCTTTGATCTCAACGGGAAAGTGATTGGGATCAACAGCGCGATCTACTCTCCGAACGGCGGCTCGGTCGGAATCGGGTTCGCCATTCCCGCGAACCTCGCCCAGCCGGTGGTGGCGCAACTGCGTCAGCACGGCAAAGTTGAACGGGGATGGTTGGGCGTGCAAATCCAGCCGGTCACCGCCGAGATCGCGCAGGTCTTCGGGTTGCCTAAGGCCGAGGGTGCGCTCGTCGCCGGTGTGGGCGCCGGCGGGCCGGCAGCGCGCGCCGGATTCGCTCAAGGCGACATCATTCTTTCGGTGAACGGCCAACCCGTCTCGAGGATGCGGGATCTACCTCTGCTGGTGGCTGAAATGCCGATCGGCGAGGCCGCCAACGTGACGGTTTGGCGGCACAGCCAGAAGATCAGCCTGCTGCCGACAATCGACCGGATGCCCGCGGACGCGCAAGTCGCCGATCTCGGACAGGATGAGAATGCCCCGCCGCAGCAGCAAGCCGATGTCGTCTCCGGCCTCAAGCTCGCTGCGCTTACCCGTCAGATGCGCCGCCGCCTACACGTCCCCGAGAACGTCAACGGGGTGGTCGTCACGGCGGTCGGCAGTGACAGTCCGTTAGCTGGTCTTGACCTGTTGCCCGGCGACGTGATCGAGATGATCGAACAGCAGTCGGTCAATTCACCGGCGGACGTCCTGGACAAGTTGCGAACGGCGGCGACGAACGGTCACAAGGCCATCCTCGTGCTGTTAAGTCGTCACGGCAGCAATCGGTACGTTGCGTTGCCGTTGCGCGACCCCCAGGGCGGCTGACCGGGGACGACCGGTTGGCGCGACGCGTGGGCGACCTCACCAGTTGTCAGTAATAGTGCGCGCCGCCATTGACGTGGATGGTCTGCCCCGTAATAAAGCCGCCGTCGTCGCTGACCAGAAACAGGCAGGTCGCTGCAATTTCGTCGACATGTCCCTGCCGGCCGAGCGGGATGCCGGAAGCGCCCGGTACCCGCCCCTGATACCATTCGGGATTGTCGCGCCGCGTGTCGATGCTGCCCGGCGAGACGACGTTGGCGCGGATGTTCTGGGCCGCGAACTCGGACGCGAGCGCCCGTGCAAACCCGACGAGGCCCATCTTTGCCGCCGACACATGGGCGCGCCCGCTGCCGCCGGTAAAGGCGCCGTCGCCGGTGAAAAACAGGATGCGGCCGTAGCGGCTTTTCACCATCGACGGGATCACCGCCTGCGTGCAGTAAAAGGCGCCGTCGAGCACCACGCCGCGGACATGCTCCCAATCCGCTACGGTGACCTCGATGAAGGGCTTGTGCGGCCGGATCGCGGCATTGTTGATCAGGATGTCGATGCGGCCGAACTCGGACAATGCCCGCGCCACCATCGCGTCGATCTCGCTCTTCTTGGCCATGTCGGCCAGAACGGCGAGCGCCCTGCCGCCCTTTTCCCGGATTTCGCGCGCAACCCCCTCCGCCTCGGCCTCGTTGGTGCGCGCGTTGACGACGACATGCGCACCTTCCCCGGCGAGCTTCATCGCCGTGGCGCGGCCGATGTTGCGGCCGGAACCGGTGATCAGAGCGATTTTGCCATCGAGCTTACCCATCGCGACATCCCCAAAATTAATTCGGTCTATTAGCGTCCTTCTCGACGAGCCCGTGAAGCAGGCCGGGTGGCGAGGCGGGTCATCGTAACCCAGCCCGGCCGCGGCCGCCATTGAAGAGCATGTTCCGCGGTTGTTGCAAATTCCCGGTTTCCTCGGCGCCGGGCGCTATTCGGCGGTGAAGGGCGGCCCGAAATACCTCGCGATCTATGAGCTTGAGGACCACAATGTCCTGCGCAGCTCGGCCTATCTCAACTCACTCAAGTACCAGCCCTCGGCAGGGCGGCAAAAAAGCGGCACGAGCCGGGTCGGACGCAACTTCCTTCGCAATGCCTACCGGCAGATCTTCCCGGTGCATACCCACCCGATCGAGCAGACCGCGGACCTGGCGCCGGCGCTGCAGATGGGCCGTATCGACGTGTCGAACGCGGTCGAGGAGGAATTCAACGCCTGGTACAACACGGTCTACATTCCCGGCTACCTCGCGGTGCCCGGATGCCTCGGCGCCCGCCGTTATGTAGCGGTCGAAGGCCAGCCGAAATACCTGAGCCTTTACGAGTTCGAGCACACCCGCGTCTCGGAAAGCGAGGCATGGGCTCGGGCGCGGGCGAGCAATCCGTGGACCCGCCGGATATCGCCAATTTACGGCATGACGAAGGCTCGCCCGGAGTTTACCAGCGCATCTAACCCAAATAACCCGACCTAAATAGCCCGCGAAACACGCGGGGCGCGGCGGCTGCCGTTCGCGAACGTTAATTTTCGATCCCGGCAAATTCAGCGCCGAGGCGGGTGGGTCAAGCCGAAGCCGAGGCGAGGGGTTGTCGAGACCGGCTGCCGACCGCGGCCACGGTACGGCCGCATACGGTGTGCCGCTGCCCGAGCGAACCCGTCGGCGAAGCGCGGCGGGGCCTTTGCAGAGAGTCCCGGTCGGCGCCGCAATCCACAGGGCTCAGGGCGGTCGGCGGGGATAGTTACGCATCGCCGCCGGCAACTCGTCCCATGAGCGATCGTCGATCAGCCGGCCGGCCGCGCGGCGGCCGCGGCGCACGATCTTGCGGGAATCGCCGCCATCTTGGGCCGGAGCCCATTCGCCCCATTGCTTAAAATAGAACGGCACGCCCGCGGCCGCGCATCGGTCGCGCACTTCGCGCACCCAATCGGGGTCGGCCGCCCGCGCGCCGGCTCCGGTCTCACCGCCGGCAATGACCCAGTCGAGAGGCGGCAGCACGGGACGGGCAGTCGGCGGCCCGTGACCGCCGCGGGCAAGGCCGTAGCGGCTGCCGCGGAGCGCGTCGACATATCCGCCGTCTCCAATCGGGACCAGATCCGGCCGCAGCGGCCCGAGCAACGGCTCGAAACAAGCCCATCGCATGACAGCCGGCGTTTGCAGCAGCTCCCCGATCCGCGCCGCACGGTCTTGGTCTTCCACCGCGACCCCCAACCACAAATTCGGCAGCGGCCAGGGTTCGAGCGCGCCGGTCCCTGTATTACCGGCCGCCTGACGGGCTACCCGCGCGAGGCCGGCGGCCCAATTGCGGCGGGGACCGCCAGCGCTCGCCGCACGGCCGGTGACTGGCGCACCGCCGCGGTCGGGCGCCGACGACCCGAGCTGTGGCAGAACCGCGCTTGCCAGATGCTCGATCCGCGCCGCAATCCGTCCAGGGGTCAACGGGTCGGCATAGTATCGACGCATCCGTTCGGCCCGCCGCGTCAAGATCAAAAAGCAATGCCAATGCGCGATCGTCATCACCGCATGGGCGGAGTCGATCGCTTCAGTCGGCAGCTTCTCGTGGTAGAGATCGGAAAGCGAGTCGACCAGGATGCGCCGTCCCCGCCGCTGCAGCAGCGGCCATGTCAAGACGTCGTCGCGCACCCGCAGCTCACCGGTCCATTGCGGCCCAGCCCGCCCTGGCGCGGTCAGGCCGGCATAGCGCGCCCCGCCCTTTCCCCCGTTATGGGCGAGCTGCGCAACCGTGCGCAGCGCCTCGCAATGGTCGCATCCCGGACCAACCGGCGAGCAGCCTGCGGTCGGGTTCCAGGTGACGTCGCACCAGGACGGCGCCGCCGACCGAGCCGCGCTTAACGCTGGGCTGTAGGTCCCTGGTTCGGATGCGGATCCCACGATCGGGCTGATGCCGCCGCCGCGCGACAGCATCAGCGACCAACCTGTGCCGGCAGCGGCCGCGCGGCACTCGCGGCTCGATGATGGCACGCGCGGCTAGTGGTGCGATGCCAACGGCTGATTCTCATCCGTCGGCTGGATCGTACCGCCAGCTTTTTGATCTGGTGGGCCGATTCACGCGACGCTTGGGAACGAAGCGTTTCGATCGGAGCGTTAGCGGCCGACCCTGCGGCAGCGGTTCGCGGTGCCCTGGGGCAGGCGATCAGCTCTGGCATCAAACAGCCTGTGAGAATGGTGCATATACTATCTCAGAAAGCATAAAACGCAACTATAATAAGATATGGTTAACTTCATACACCCCTGCAGCGCATCGAAGCGGAGGGTTCGGGGTGCCCGATTTGGACGAAACTGGCTATCCTTGAGGGTCGTCAAGCCCAGTCAATCGTGGCTGAACCGTCGGGGAAGAAGCCCCTCGCGCGGACCCGGATTTCGGAGGCAGATGAATGACCCAGCCAAGTTATGTCCACGGAGCGAGCGAGACGCCGCTGATCGGCGAGACTATCGGCGCCTATTTCGACCGCGCAGCCGAGCAGCATGCCGAGCGCGACGCGCTCGTCGTCTGCCATCAGCGGCTGCGCTGGAGCTGGCGCGAATTGAAGCGGCGGGTCGACGATTTTGCCGCCGGCCTGGTCGCGCTCGGCCTCAAACCCGGCGAGCGGGTCGGGATCTGGTCGCCAAACAACGCCGAATGGGTCGTCAGCCAATTCGCCACCGTCGAAGGCTGGACTGATCCTGGTCAACATCAACCCCGCCTACCGGGTGACCGAGCTCGAATACGCGCTGAACAAGGCCGGTTGCGCGGCCTTGATCGCGGCCGCCCGGTTCAAGACGAGCGACTACCTGGCGATGCTCGGCGAATTGGCGCCGGAGCTGAATTCGGCCATTCCCGGCGAATTGCGTGCGGCGCGGCTGCCGGCGCTCCGCCTCGTGATCACGATCGGCGACGAGGATGTGCCGGGTACGGTGCGATTCGGCGCGCTTTACGATCGCGGCGGAAATCGTGAACGGCATCGGCTAGCGGCGCTCGCCGCCGACCTGCAGTTCGACGACCCGGTCAACATCCAGTTCACCTCGGGCACCACGGGCTTCCCCAAGGGTGCGACGCTCACCCACCACAACATCTTGAACAACGGCTTCTTTCTCGGCGAGGGGATGCGGCTTAGCGAGCGCGACCGGGTTTGCATCCCGGTGCCGCTCTATCATTGCTTTGGGATGGTGATCGGCAATCTCGGCTGCCTGACGCATGGCGCGACGATGGTCTATCCGGGTGAGGGGTTCGACCCGCTCGCGACGCTCGAAGCGGTCGAGGCCGAACGCTGCACCGCGCTCTATGGCGTGCCGACGATGTTTATCGCCGAAATGGACCACCCGGATTTCCACAAATTCGACTTGTCTTCGTTGCGCACCGGCATGATGGCCGGCAGCCCGTGTCCGATCGCGGTCATGAAGCGCGCGCTCGAGCGCATGCATTTGCGGGAGATCACAATCGGCTACGGCATGACCGAGACCAGCCCGGCGAGCTTTCAATCCTCGGTCGACGACCCGATCGAGCGCCGCGTCTCGACCGTCGGCCGGGTGCACCCGCATGTCGAGGTCAAGATCGTCGATACCGAGGGCCGCATCGTGCCGCGCGGCACCCCCGGCGAATTATTGACCCGCGGTTATCTCGTCATGCTTGGCTATTGGGACGACGATGAGAGAACCCGCGAGGCGATCGACCCGGCGCGGTGGATGCAGACCGGCGACCTCGCGACGATCGACGACGACGGCTATTGCAACATTGTCGGGCGCATCAAGGACATGGTGATCCGCGGCGGCGAAAACGTGTATCCGCGTGAGATCGAGGAGTTTCTTTATCGGCACCCAAAAATTCAGGATGTGCAGGTGATCGGCGTTCCGGATCCTCGGTTCGGCGAGGAACTGTGCGCCTGGGTGCAGCTGCACGACGGTGAAACCGCAACCGGCGACGAAATCCGCGCCTTTTGCCAAGGACAGATCGCGCACTACAAAATCCCGCGCTACGTCAAATTCGTCGACGGCTTCCCGATGACCGTCACCGGCAAAATCCAGAAGTTCGTCATGCGCGAGCAGACGGTCTCCGAACTCGGCCTCGCCGCGCAAAAGACCGCGTAGGGCGCGGCCTCCCGTCAGGCCGGTTTGGCGGCGCCCTCGCTGACCCTTTCCAGCTGCCCGACGGTTTCCTTGCCGAATAGCACCGGGACAAAGGCGCCGATCAGCGCCACGACGGCGAGCGTGCCAAAGAATATCGTCGGGGAGCCGGTAAACGGCGTCAACAGATAGGGTGCAAGCGCGCCGGCGAAGATCCGGCCGGTCGCCTCTCCAAAATATTGTCCGCGCCCGCGCAGTGCGGTCGGGAACTGCTCCGAGAGATAGACGCGGACCGCCGGGAAGGTCGACAGCACAGTGAACCCGGTGATCAGCGCTCCGGCGACGAACACGACCGTCGAGTATCCGCCGGCGCGGCGGGCCATCGCCATCATCAGGAGCCCTGGAAGCGACCCGATCAGACAATAAGTGATCGTCCACCGTCGGCCGATGACCTCCATGATAAAGCCGGTGAAGCCCTTCCCTGGGATGCTCGCCAGAAACACCAGCGAGCTCAGCCCAAAGCTCAAGGTGACCGCCGCCCCTTGGTCGACCAGAGCCTTCGGCAGCAGGATCGAGATCGCAAAGTAGGACACCTGGGCGCAGACCAGGGACAGAATGCCGACCACGGTCCAGCGCAGCTGGTTGCCGGCGAAGAGCGCCCGAAACGGGGGCAACTGCTCGCGCGCCCGTCCGAGGTTCGCCCCGAGCGCGGCCACTGTCAAAGGCCGCACGCGATCACCGCAGCGATTGACGATGCGATTGACGACGGTGACGGCGGCCTCGAGGTTGCCGCGGCGCAAATGCCAGCGCGGGCTTTCGGGGATTATCAAATAGACAAGGGTGGGCACGACAAACAGCCCCAGCGCCGCCGGTAGCGCGATCAGCCGGAACCCGTTCGGATTGCCGGCGAGCAGAAAGCCGACAAATGGCAGCAGAGTAAACGAGCTGGCGAGCATGATCTCGTAGATGGCGCCGTAAGTGCGCCGGTGCTGTGCCGGCAACAACTCCGCGGCGATGGGAAAGGGCGCCGAGACCGCAAAACCTCCGGCGAGCCCGGTCAGCAGCCGCACGATGATCAATTGCTCGGCGGTCTGCACAAGGGGGATCAACAGAGTGAAGAAATTGATCGCCGCCACGCCGATCAGCATTATCGTGCGGCGGCTCCAATGATCGGATATCGCCGACGCGGTAAAACCGCCAACGCAGATCGTGACGCTGGCGGCAACCGCGAGCAGGCGGATCTGTTCGGGGCTGATGTGCAGCGGCGCCTTGGCGAGCACCAGCAACGCCCCGGTCATTGCGAGGTCGTAGCCGTCCACCAGCGCGACGAGCCCCAGCACCAGGATGATCACCAGATGAAACCCGCTGAACGGAATGCTGTCGAGCTTGCTGCCGAGCACATGGCTGGCCGGTTCCGCCGATATGCGGGCGCCGGGGGTTGCGGCCATTGCGTTCTCCTCGATTGGTTCGACGCGAAGACGCAAGCGAGCGACACCGGCGGGCGCCAGTGGCATCCCGCCGGATCGACGTGCCGCCATCCGAGTTCTCAAGCGCCGGCGGGTTGTTCCGCTCTCACAATTTGACGTCCCCGCATTCCGGGGAGCGTTTTACGGGGTCGTCGGTCAGGCGAATTCGCTCGCGGCTTCGTTGAAGCTCTCGAGCTGGCCGACGGTCTCCTTGCCGAACAGCACCGGCACAAAGGCCCCGATCGACACGACGACGACGAGCGTGCCAAAGAACACCATCGGGGATTGGGTATGCGCCTCCAGAAAGGCCGGCATCGCGACGCCGGCAAACA
>Ga0210390_10000284_pt1 | contig 55495 bp, 89 predicted proteins | sample IncBWH11OmetaG_FD_161050 | JGI IMG/M metagenome (GOLD analysis project Ga0210390, IMG submission 161050) | Forest soil microbial communities from Barre Woods Harvard Forest LTER site, Petersham, Massachusetts, United States - Inc-BW-H-11-O ... | reverse complement strand
GCTTAGGCCGACCGTCGAGCCGGACTCGCACGACTACCGCCGCGACGTTCAGCGCCTCGAAGATGAGAACCGCAAGCTCCGGCGCGACCTCGAGGATGCGACCACGGAGAAAGACCGGCTCGCACGCACGGTGAAGAATCTACAAGGGACGCTCGCCCCGTTCCATCGCGCGCTCAACATTCTGTTCGGCGAGATGGACCTAGTTGTCGGGGAAGCGGCGAACGGCCCGACGAATGTTGCGGGTGCCCCAGCGAACGGCGATCCGCGCTGGCAGAACTACAAGAATCAGTTTCCCGGCGTCCCATCAGAGATCATCGACGCGCTTCTGATTCACGGCGAGATGCGAATTACGAACCTCGCGGGACTTTTAAAGCGCGACGTGCGAACCATCTACCGATCCGAGGACAAACTGCGCAAGGCCGGAGCGACGACACTCAACGGCGGGCTGCTGAGCCTGAAGCGATGACGCACCGCGCCCAGCGCCGAAGCATAGAACGAGGTTTAAGCAGGATGATGCAAGGAGACACAGCATGAAAGTAATCTCATTAATACTCGCAATGGCGTTGGCGGCCACCCTCATTCAAATGGCACAGAACGGCTATGGCGAATATCTTGGCTCGACCTATCGGTTTGTAGGAACTTCAACACCGAGTCCCACCCCGATGTCCCGGGCGACGCGAATCCCCCAAAGGTAGCGCCACGCATATTCGGGATGGCCTTAAGGGGATAGTCAGGTGAGCATGGATTTTATCGTTGGTTTCGCCGTAGGCCTTGCGGCTGGCACGCTCTTGATGCGGCTGATGATAGGCAAGTGACGGGATGGCCTTTAATCTGAGAGGAGAAACATGAGTAGAGCCGATGGTATATTTCGATTTGAAGCGTTTGACTCTGGCGGTTCGCCTATCCACATTGTCGCGGAAGTGCGATCTGCAAACTGTCTAGTCTTTGTCGATAAACACTCAGGCGGTCGCGTTGGTGGATGCGAGAAGTGCGTCAGCGTCGTCGAAGCGTTGGTGATAGCCGACCCGTTCTCTAACGCCCGCTAATCGCAAATCGGCGCGTGCGCTGCAAGGAGGTGTGTGATGAGCGATGAAATGAGAGTCTGGTGTATCGGTCCCGATGGAACGGAATACTACTGCGCACGCTCGGAAGAAGAGATGCGCGCCTACTACATTTCGCTAATTGGCGAGGCCGAGGCCCACGAAGATTTGGAAGAGTACTTCGAGGAAGTGCCCGACTCCAAGATGGACGAAGAATTCGAGTACGACCTCGACGGTGAGAAGATTCGGACAACGTGGCGCAAGCTGCTCGAAGGCGTCAAAGAACCGACGCAGATTAGCTCTGGCTACTGCTAATCCCGTCCGCAGACGGGCGCGTGCGCTGTCACCGACAGGCTTCCTTAATCTTCACGACGAGCAGCCCGTTCGCCGACCGCACCTTGGCTACCGTGCAGAGTGGAGCCTTGGTCAGTGCGACGTTCGCTGGCGGGACATGCGGAGTGTGAATCCCCGGTGACATCGGCTCCAGCATAGCTAGCAGTAGAATCAACCAGATCATGCTATCCGCCAGCACCGGACACCCTTTTTGCGCTTCTCAACTCGTGTCTCCATCGTGAACTTCTGGCCGCTCTTGCGCGTGATATTCCAAGCGTAGCCCGCCAAAGAAGTGATGTTTATTCCCGGCACGAAGCACGACTGTCCTACTTTAAGTTCTCGCAAGGGATACGTATAGCGAGGGGGAACCGGCACATCGTCGTCTATCTTGATCGGGCGTTTCGTATGTACTCCCGACAGCCCTTCGAGATGGTCCCCCACGCCTGATACGCCTGCTGCTCCGCTGTCTCCGCGTTGGCCGCGGCGTTGATGACCACCTGCTGGCAGAAGGCGTCGCCGTCCTTGGCGGGGCTACACGTCTCCTGCGCCTTGGTGGAGATGTCGGCAAAGTTGCTCGACACTTCCCGCAGCTTCTCCGTCTGCTGGTACGCTGCTATGTCTGAGTAGGAGCAGGGATTCTCAGCGCCGTAGGTAGTTCCATTCGGCGGGCACGACGCGAGTAGCCAGCCGCCCACGAAGATCACCAGCACGACGTACAGAATCGAGATGTCGCCCCTAGTGCGTGATTCCGGCATAGCTCATCCTGTCGATCCGCCCCAGCAACTCCACGATGCACGCCTCCAGATGCAGGTGCCGCATCTCTCCGCGCTCGTCAACCAGTGGCACTTGGAGATCGTTGATTCCGTCGCCGTCCATGATCACTCCATGGCACAGCGCACACTTTCTAGTGAGTGGGTCCGGCATAGGGAATCCGCCATTCTGGATGCGCCGCGACCACCCGACGCCACAGAGCGTTCACCTTGGCTTCCTCTTCGGTCTCCGGCCTCTCGGTAATCAACAGCCATTCGTCGCCGCCGCATGAGCAAGGGTACGGGGGCAGCTTCCCCTTCGGCGTCGAGGTGACGACCATGCACGGGCCTTTGCACTGCCAGACCCAGCGGAGTTTATTCTGTGACGGGCTCATAGGTCGCCGCGAAGATATCGGGCTTGCATGGATAGATTTCGCCCTTAACACCGCGAATGATCCAATCCTTGTAGTCGGCGCGCATCGTCCCCTCAAGTGTCTTGATCAGGCAACATTCATCTTGAGGCTGAACGTCACCACGCCCGATCCCACCCAAAAACCAGTCGGGCCAATCTTCACTCTGTACATCTTCGGACCATTGGAACGCTTCGATCACCACAGGCTTCTTTCTGAATTTCATTTGCTCTCCCATGCGATGCCGCCGTTCTCGTCGATCATCCGTTCGGTGATATTTGGACCGTCGAGGTCTATCGTAGCAAACCCGCAGAGCACGCGCTGCGGAATCTCAGGGTCGTTCGCCAGTCGCGTCTCGTACCATTCGACGTTGGGACTCTCCAGCACCGTCGCCATGCCGTAGGGGACGCCGCCGTGCCCGACGCAGCGGCAAAACGTAGGTATTAGCGCCTTCGGCATTTTGTAAACCGCAGCGAAATGCTCGTGCCCCCAATACCAATAAAATGGCGAGTTGGATGGGTTCAGTCGAAATATCTCGGTGGCTAGGGGCGTCGCCGTGCCGCCATCGTCACTCAATCCGTTGTGATGCGTCAGCACGATTACCTTCTTCCCCTTCGCCACCTGCTCCCGCAGGAACTCGCTCTGGAAGTCGGGATACCCGTTGCCGCGCAGACTTCCATCCATGTAGAGAGCCTCTGGGTCGGCGTAGTAGGCGGAATCCAATCCCATGATAACCCACGAGGAATTTTCGAGCGCGAAGAACGAGCAACCGCGTTGAAGCCTGAATGCGGGATGATCCAACGTCACGTCATAATAGCCGTACCCGCCGCTGTACATGCCGTGATTGGACGCCATCGCGAACGAGCCGAGCCTTCCTTGGGGCCAGAGCGCCGCGAATAGATGCTTTTCCTCGTCCGCCGTGCCCGCGTAATACTCGTCGCCAAGATGGACGGTCAAATCAGGCTTGAGCGCCGCCATCTGCGCCGCCACCCGCGTACTCGGTGCCGGATTCCCCGCGTCCCGCCAGTCTCCGGTGCCCCAGTCGCCCGCAATCGCTATTCTCACCGTGTCCGGTATCTGAATGACCGGAGCGTCGTGGTTGAACGGGTGGTGGTCGTGCATCGTCTCCAGCCAGCACGCGATGGATTCCGCCCATCCTGGGTCAAGATGCTCGTACCTGCCCGTGCCCCAAATCTCGCCGCTCGAATCGACCTGAGAGGTCAGCGCCACCTTCGGCACCGCGACGGCACCGACCGCAGCGTCGAGCGTGACGAGTTCCTGTAGCGGCACGGGCTGCTGGAAGCCCTTGGAGACGCGCTTGGCGTTCAGGCGGGCAGTGATGCGGGCGCGCTGGTCAGCGGGCAGTGCGCTCCATGCCGCCTTGATTCGGCTGGCGATTACCGGATCGATGTACGGCATGGGCGCAGAGGACTACGGCTTGGCGGGCAGGCCAGCCTTGATCTGCTGCAGATTCGCGATGCGAGCCTGATTTGCGGGAGTCGGGTTCTGATTGAAGATCGCAATGATCGCGTCGATGATCGTCGTGATTTCAGGAATCAGCGTCGGAAGCGCCTGAAGGAATGCGAGTATGTACGGAAGCCAGTTGCCCATTTGAGTTCTCCTTTTCGGTTAGTTAATTTCGCCCAATAGCTGAAGTATCTGCGGCAGGTTCACGCCGCTGGGCGCGAGGCCGTTGGCCGTAATGAAATCCTTGGCTCCGACCGGCACCACCTCGCTCAAATAGTTGGCGACGAACGCATCCGTCGCGGGCCATCGCTTCGCCCACGTCCCGACGAGCCAGCCCGGATTCGTCGGACTCTCAGGTCGATACTCCAAGCCGAGCATGTCGTGTCCGCCGACTATCGGACTTCCCTTGACGTAATCGAATGGCTGGCCCGCATCGAATTGGTCGAGCGCAGACTGCGGCAGATTCCAGCCCATCGGGGCGCATCCGAACAAACAAATCGACCACTTGAGATGATCGATGTTCACAGGGTCGATGACCCCATTCGCCGCTTCCATGTGCCGGACGCCGCCGATCAGCATTCCGGTTTTCTGCATGTACTGAGCGGTTGTAACGAGATCGCCGCCCTGATCGGTATTCGGGTCGCTCGCGTTGAAGCCGGTCACTTCCGAGTAGAGTTGCAGCGTTTCTGCGGTGGTGGCGACGATCATCTTGCCCGCGCCCATCTGCGCGGTGCGCACCATGATGCGATGCGCTACATCCGCGAACACGCAATCGCCGTACTGATCGTTGCCGTCGATCCCGATGTCGCCGCCGCTCTGAATGTCCATGTTACCGGAGTAGCCGGGCGAGAACGGCGGCGGTGCTCCGAGTTGGTCCAGAATATTCGACGTGGCGACAGCTTGACGCATCGTCTTGAGCGTGTGGCGGAACGGCTTCAATCCTAGTTTCATCAGTTAATCCCCGGTCGAGGTGTCGGCAGTCCGGTTGGAGCTACGGGCCACGGCGCATTCGCTACGGCGGTTGGCGATGGCGTAGCAGTCGGCGTGTCAGTGGCGCTAGCCGAGGCTGTAGGCTGTGTGCAGACGTTCAGCGACGAGATGCCCGGTATCGAGCACAACGTTGAGCAACCATAAATCAGCATCGAGAGCGCCGCGAGAGCAATCAGTTTACGAGTCATGCTTCACCTTTTTCTTGGCGTTCTCGCGCGCCGCTTTCGCCTTGGCGGGAGTCTTGGCCTTGCCGCCCTTGCGTCCGAGCGCGACCGCGTGAGGATTTTTCTTCATTATCGACCGAGACGATCAAGAGCCGCGCGCGCGATGCCATCTCGCGGCTGCTGGTCTAGGTGCCGTTTTAATCGCTTGCGAGCGTTGAAGTTCTGTCGGCCCTGCGCTGCGTACCGTTTGCACTTAACTTCGTTGCGCCCATATTTTCTGTCGCCTGCCATGCGCGCCATTATGAGCCAAGCGGTTGGCTGATGTCAACTTGGAAGGGGAAAGAACGCCCGCCGCAACCTGCGTCTCGGGGGGAAATGCAGGCGCGGCGAGCGCGAGGAAGCTACTGGGAAACGGGCGGATCGACAGTGACGCCGAGGCTCGACACGTCGAGTTCTGCGGGGTCAATTGTGATGGTGAACGCTACGCCGCCGGTCGCCGTGGTGCCGTCTGCGTTCGTGAAGGTGCCGGTGAGCGTCGGAGTGCCCGCCGTCTTTTTCACGCCCACGACGTAGATTGCCAACGGATCGACAATCCCTGTCGTCGGGTCTGCGGGCGGCGGTACGAGAGTCGCGGTCGCATCGGACAGCGCGAATACGAGCGCGCCGCCAGTCGGCAGCGAGGTCGGAGCGCCGGTCGAATCAAGCGGCTGAAAATGCACGAGAGCCTTCTGATCGTCAAGCATCGTCTGCGTGGCGGTCGCTTTGAATGAACCTACTTTTCCTGGCATCGTTCTCTCCTCACTGTTTGATTGGTGGATCGACCGTCACCCCTAGACTTGCTATATCGGTGCTCGGCTTCGGAGCCGTGTTCGCGATGATCTGATCGAGTTTGTCTCTGAGTAATTCCTTGATGTGCTGCAACTCGGTAACGACGTTATTCAGTAGCCTCGTATTTTCCTCGTCGCGGTCCATTTCGCCACACTACGCCGACTCGCCGCCAATATCAAATTAAGGGTCGATTAATCGCGTTCTCTGCGGTACTGGGTGCTCGCGAACCTTCGCCATCATCCTTTTGATGTCCGCCGATATTCGCAACTGCTCGGTCTGGTCGCAGCCGCGTCGCGGCCAATCCGCGTGCGCTTCGAGGTCGTCCATCGCATCCTCTCGGATGAGGAACGCTTTTTCCTCCGGCACGTAGATGCGACGCTTCATTTGGTCTTGGTGTCGAGAATCTGCGATTTTGCGGTCGAGCCGCTGCTGCTACCGAAATAGTAGTTCAGCACGGTCGTCATGAAGGTGACTTCTGCACCGAGAATCATCAGTTCGGTATTGCTCGCCTGAACCTGACCTTTGCCTGTGTACACGATGTAGCCGATGACCAGTAGGAATTGAACGATGACCCCAACAGCGAGCCATTTACGGGCGTTGTCATCGGCTATAATCTGCGGCGGCGGCGGTTGCTGCGTCGCGGCATCTCCCACTTTCTTTTCGGTGACAGTGGTTTCGACTATCGGCGTCGTGTCTGCCATCAGCGTATGAACGGTTCCGAATGATACCCGCCATACGTGCCAAGGAATCCGATGCAGTTCAGGAATTGCAAGAGGATCAGCAGCCCGATGAGCAGGCGAATCAGCGTGTAGACCGGAGCGGGCAGCGCCATGAACGGCTGCAACGCCACTTCCAGAATGTAGAGAATGATGACGGCGATGATGACCAAGATAATCAGATTAATTAAACACCCTAAAATCATTTGCGTTCTCCTATTTCTTTTCCGTGACCTCAATTTTCACAGGCGCTTCCAACGTGATGGAGTCACCCGATTTCGCCGGTTGGACTGGCTCGTCAATTACTCTCAGTGCCGCCGTCATCGACGAGGCTTCGTGCCGTTCGCGTTCCTGTGCTATCCCCTCGGCCTTCCCTTCCGCGCTGGCGGCGCGCTCGGTGCTCGCGATGGTCTCGTCCTTCGATTGGATCAATTTGGTCAGTCCGCTATTGACCAGTGTGTGAACTTCTTTCACGTCGTCGCGGGTGGCGCTCCCTTCGTCCTTGACGGTTCCGCGCGTTGCCCGGCCTGACCACCACACCATTATCGTGTTGAGAATCAAGAGCGCTGCCGTGAGGAGGCCGTACAGATTGCCTGAAGGTACCACGTCTCATCCCTCTCTTTCCTGAGTAAACAGAAATACGATCACCAACACGATAGCTATCACGACCACGATTCCCGCGTCGATGTTCATACTATCGGGTACACCCCAGACCACAGCATGTTGGCACATCGAGTCGCCCGCTCAGAGTCTTCACCTGCCCAGCGTGACAGCAGCACGGCATCACGCGCCGCCTTCCAGTCCTGAGCCTGTAGCGCCGCCACCGTCTCGGCATGCTCCTTCACGAGTGCCGCGATCATGTCGTGATAGCCCTCGACGCCCGCGACGCCCTGCGCGTGTGCCATGTTGACGATTGCGTCACGCCGCACCTGATCGAGATTGGTGTACCAAGAGAACTGACTCAACTCCGCACGCCAATGGGCCACGTCGTTGTTGAGCAGGTAGGTGCTTTCGACTTCTGAAATGCCTTCGATATTTAACGCGCGTCCGCGACCGATAGTTGGATTGCCGAAGCAATGACTTCCCTTCGTAATCGGCTTGCCGGTGTGGTCGTCGTACACGAATAAGCGATCCCCTTCCTCGAAGGTCAGCAGCGACGTGATGTCGGTGATGGGTTGCATCTACGGCAGCGTGACAGGCGTCACCGTCATGCTCGCCGCGGTACAGACCGCATCCCACTCGCCGTTCATCCAGTAGGAGCCGACCTGGTTCGCGTAGTTATATGTCAGAGGGCTCGCGCTGGGGTAGGTGCCGCCAGTCGGCGCGAAATCTCCCACCTGCGGGCTGACGCTCGGTGCCGGACTCGCGGCCGCGCACGGCGACGCAAGCGTGCTTGAGACGGTGATGAAGCATCCGTCTGTGCCGGCGGTGCCGCCTGTCACATTGAATTTGATGTAGTTCGCGCCGGAACCACACGCGATAACTGCGACCGGCGTTGCCGTGCCGACAGCTTTGGGCGTCGCGGAACCAGCGCCTCCCGGTATGACCCCAACATAGCTGATGCTATGCGCGAGGCTGACCCAGAGGACCAGAACGAGCGCGGGGACGAATGCGAGTAACCGTTTCATAGAACTCCTCCAAATCCTTCAGGTCGAGAGCCTAATGGTCGTGATGGGCCGAAGCCGGGTTGTCCGAGAGATTGCGGAATGGGCGTTGGGTTAGTGGCACCGCCCGTAGCCGTAGCCGTCGCCGTCGGAGTAGCGATCGGCGTGGGCGTGGCTGTCACTGTTGCGGTAGCCGTTGCTGTGGCTGTAGCGGTCGCGGTAGCAGTGGCCGTAGCTGTCGCCGTTGCGGTGGCCGTAGCTGTCGCTGTAGCAGTTGCTGTTGCCGTGGCGGTCGCAGTCGCCGTTGCCGTCGCAGTCGCCGCTGACGCCGGTCCCAGCCCTACCGCACCGGATACCCATGCGACGTTGCCCTGTGTGCGACTCTGCGCGGGGCTGGTGTTGGTCGAGGGGGCGGTGTCGAAGTAGTAGGCGAGAAGACTGGCGGGAGTAGCAGTGGTATTGAGCGACGCTGTACTGGCCAACGGAGTAGAATTTGAATAAGCCCCCCCGCCGTTATTACAAGCGTCGTACAAGAGCGCATCGCCTTGATTGCAACTCGTCAAACTATTTGAGGTTGAGGTCGCACTGCTTCCTGTCTGATCGCCCGCGCCTGAACAATCTGTCGCGCACGACGATCCGGTAAAAGCGTCAACTGCCGCAACCCCATTGGCGGTGACTCCAAAAGAACAGGATAAGCTACCCGTGCAACCATTACAGAAAAACACAGCCTTGCTCTGAATGGTGTTCCATGTTGTCGGTCCAAGCACTCGCGTACAGGTTCCCCCAGTGCACGTACATGAGGGCGAGCTTAATAGGCCAGTACTGTCGCATAACTGAACCCGATTACACGCGGACGCCGAACTGCTAGCGAGAGTAATCGCGGAAGAGGAAACGGCCGTGTACACAGTTGTCGTCGGCGTCCCCGCTGGCGCAATCGTCGGCTGCACCTGCCCCTTGTAGCAGACCGTGCCGCCTGTGGTTGAAGTAGCGCCACTCCACGACCACGCTGAGGCTACTGCTAACGCCGATGCGCTCGTCACGGTGCTCGCAGTCAGCATTCCCGGCCCTGCGGTCGTGTTGTTGTCGATCACGTTCCACGCACTCGGCACAGCCGCCGCGAGCAGCCCCGGACCCGCCGTGGGCGTCTTGCCAATCGTGCTGGCGAAGCTGAGCGCTGCCACGCAGAAGTCCACCACGTTGTTAGTCGCTCCCGTCGCGCCGCTCGATACGTTCGCCGACGCCGATCCGTTCTTCACGCCGCCCGCCACGTCGAAAGAAACGACGCCGCCCGTGTCGTGGACTTCCATGATTTCGATGGCGGTCAAGCCGTTGAGCGACGAGAGGGTATCCGTGATGGTCGTAGCCACGTTCGCGGTGACCGTACATTCCGAGATTTGCTGTCCTGAGTTCTGGCCGGTCTGTAACTCTCGCGAGGTGCAGGTGCCGTTGTTGCTCGTGAAGGTCTGTGTGATCGTCGTGCCCGCCGTGGCTCCGATGGCGATGATGAGGTTGCCGACTGCCGGGGCACTCGTAAACGCGCACGTCGCCACAGACCCGCTCGGCGTCAGGTTGGGGCAGGATTTATGCTGAACGATGCTAGTCGAATCGACGGCGCTCTGCGCCCATCCCTTCGTCGGTAAGAGAAACGCGAGCAACACGGCGATGAGTGCTATTCGTCTCACGACCAATCCGGCCTCGCTGAACCCAAGTCCAGCAGCTTGCCTATCTGCCCTGCCTTCGGACGGATCACGCAGTCATCGTCGTCCCACTCTCCGTTCTCGTAATCGAAAATCGCCATCCCCATCGCCGCGTCTGGGTCGAGCTGGCGTCCAGTCCGCGCCGCATCGCAGATCGCCTGCCGCGCCTGCCAGACCGACTCCTGCGAGATGCCGTCAGGGTTCCCGCGATACGGGTTGCATCCGGCCAGAATGAGTACTACGGCGATGTAACGCACGATCCACCTGTTCTCTGAACCAGCGGCGTCCACGTTATCGGCGTCTGGTTCAGGTTGAGAAAACTGCTCATGTCGTTCACGGTCGAGTCGTGCCCGCCGAGTCGCGGCAGTCCGAATTGGTTTTCGATCTGCCTCACAATCGAAGAGAATAGCACCTGCGTATGGATTACGTTCGCAGCAACGCCACCAGTCGCGCGGGCATAAGGCGAGACGACCAGCACCGGCACGCGCGGACCAGCCGACAGTCGATTCGCGCCGACACTCTGAATGACTGGCGGATTCACATGATCGTAGAGACCGCCGCTCTCATCCCACACGATGAACACGGCGGTATGCGCTCCCTGCGGCCCTGCGAACAGATGATTGAGCAGATTCATCGTCCAGTTCTCGCCGGTGCAAATACCTTCCAGCGGATGCTCACTGTGCGCGAGGTCCGGCGTGACCCACGCGATCTGAGGCAACGTGCCTGCGTCGGCATCGGTGGTGAATTGGGTCGATGCCACGACGTGACTCGTCCAATTCGCGGTCCCGTTGGTGAAGCGGATCAGCTCATCCGGCGCGGTCCAGTAGTAGCCGGTGTCGCCGAAGGTTATATCACCGTACCATTTGAAACTGACGCTGGCGGTTGCCGCCTCGTCCATAAGCGAAGTCTGCGTGAAGCATGGGTACTTCGTATTCGGTGTCTGCCCTAGAAGTTGAACGTAAGCGGAAGTAGTCGCCGTACAAGTCGGGCAGGTTCCCGCGCCAGTGCATTGCGGCCCTGGCACGTTCGCCGCCGTGCAGTCGCTAGCTTTCAGCGGCGCATCGCAGCCCCAGCTCTGTGTCGTGCCGTTGTTCCACGTATTGCTGATGTCAAAGAATGAACTCGCGAACAGCATGGCCAAGTGATTCGGCTGGCTGGGACCGATGATGTCCGGGAACATATTGTCGCCGAGCGCGTAATTCGTCGCCAGCGTCCAGTAGTTCGGGATGTCCGCCTGCACCTGCTGGATCAGGCACCCATAGGGCGGCGTGCTGGTCGAGGTACACCACGGAGCCTTATCGAAACCGTCCATCAAGCCGCCGTCGATGTCGGTGATGAATGGAATGTAGTCGTGGTCGAAGTCCGTCGAGGTCGTATCCATTCCGCGTGTCAGCGCGTAGGTGGCCCCCGTACTCAGGGTCGCCGTCGAGACTCCGCAAGGTCCGCCCGAACACGGGAACGTCCCGAAATAATTATCGTAGCTGCGATTCTCTTTCTCGATCACCACGATATTCGTGATCGAGCCGGTGGGTGATGCGGTGGCCGTTGGTGTAGCGGTCGCAGTGGCGGTAGCAGTCGCGCCCGTAGCCGTCGCCGTTGGTGTAGCTGTGGCGGTCGCAGTCGCGGTCGGATTCGGGCCGCACTTGAACGCCGCCGATATGCAGCCCGACACCGCCGAAGTGCTGAGCGTGATCTGGTTCGCGGACGTAGGAGAGACAATCGCATCGCGGCTATTGGCTACAGCCACACTCGGCCCGAAAGCGTGCTGCTGCGTGACCAGCGATCCGAGAGTAGGCGACGAGAATGTGATCGTTCCCGGCGTGGAGCAGAAGTTGAACAGGGACGTGAGGGTCTGGTCTATCACGACTTTGGGAGCCGTGGCGGTGGTCGAGGCGGCATTCGCCAGACTCGTCACAAGGCCATCGAGAGACGCGCGATACGAACTCGCGACGCAGATAGCGGACCAGTTCTCGGCAATCAGAGTGCTCAGGTTTTGAAAACTGGCGGTCGGGTACGATCCGGGGTAGTTCTGCAAGAGCAACGATTCGCCTGAGCCATCAGGCAGTTGGAGATTCCCGAGATTCGTCCATGTATTATCGATCGCATTAATTCCGTGCAGGTACGAGTCGTAGCCGACCAGGCACAGCACCGAATCCCCGACGTGAACACCTGGGTCCGCAATCGCGATGCTCGTATTGAGATTACCGCCGGTCGAGGCAGTAGTAGAACCGGAGATCGCATCGAAGGAGCAATCGCATAGGGGACAGAGTACCTGCGCCCATACCACAGTGCTCCACGGTAGTGAGAACAGAACCAGAAATGGCAGTAGTCGTCTCATCGCGCTTGCACCTGCACCTCCGCTGTCCCCGTCGAATCAACGTACATATCTTGGTCCTGCTGTGGTGCTGGCACGCGAATTGTCCCCACGCCGGTTATCGACCCGACGATTGCTGTCTTGAAAGGCGGAAGCCCGCCCGTGACGTTCTCGAAGGTTAGCGTTCCGCCGTTCTGTAATACCGAGATGACGTAACGATGGTCCTCGTCCTGCCAAGCATAATAGTTTAGCGGCGTCCGACCCTGCTCTAAATAAATGGGTTGCATCTTGAGGTCGTAAGCGTCCAAGTAAACTTTCCGATAAGCGAGAACTTCCACGGTCAGCAGAATGGTTATGAGCGATATGAGTGATGCCATATTGCGGTCGGCTATAGCGGGTCTCATCAGAACGACCTCATGAGGACAATCCCGCTCCTTCCCGCAACGCCCGACTGCCCATTCGGCGCGCCGCCCGTCCCGCCGAAATATCCAATCCCTCCACCCGCCCCGCCGAGCGCCCCCGTGCCATTCGCACCGTTTGCTCCCGCCGTGTTGAACATCTGCATCGCCACGCCAGTTATGGTTCCCCCGCCACCTGCGCCACCCGTGCCGTTTCCACCGCCAGACCCTCCAGTCCCACCACTACCCGCTCCCGCATCGCAAATCGTCGTCGCGCCCTGCTGACTGACCGTCGAATCGGTCCCCGCTGATCCGCTGACTGTCGCCGCACCACCGCTGCCTCCTGCGCCCACCGTGACACTTACGGTCCCGTCAGAAGGTAGCATGAGACATTGGAGCAAATCACCCGCGCCCCCTCCGCCTCCGCCATGCGTAGAACCTGTAGCTCCGCCGCCGCCGCCGCCTCCACCTCCGAGCAACGTCGCCACTACCCACGTTGCATTCATCGGTGGCGTATAGACGCCGTTCACGATGAAGATTTGCCCGCCGTCCAACCCTGCGCCCTCGACCACCATCTGTCCCGCAATCGACGCAGACCCGACTCCCGTGAAGGTGAACCCCGCCAAGCTAAGATTCCCAGCAGGCGGGAAAGAAGCCGTGACCGAGCTCGACGGCGGAAGCAGGCTTGAGAACGAGATCGTCCCCGACAGCGGCAGTGTCGCCTTGAGCAGCGCCATCGGCATCGTCGTGCTGCCCTGAACGTAGAAGGCGTCGTAGATCCCGCCGACCACCTGAAGCGAGAAGCAGCCCTGCAGATTCGTGTTGGTCGCTACCGGATTCGCGACGACGGCGTTTCCGTTCTCCGGCGTTGCTTTGAGCGGGAAAATGCCGACGACAGTGCCGACGACTGGGTTGGCGAAGAAGTCGTACACGCAGCCCGTGACCGTAACGGTGGGAATTCCGACAGGAGTAGCCGTTGCGGTGGCCGTCGCCGTTGGGGTCGCGGAGATTGTCGGAGTAGCGCTGATGGTCGCCGTAGCCGTCGCCGTGAGCGTCGCAGTCGCCGTAGCAACATTCGTGGCAGTAGCGGTGGCCGTCGCCGTTGCGGTCGCCGTCGCCGTCGCGGTTGGAGTAGCCGTGATTGTGGCCGAGGCGGTAGCGGTCGCAGTTGCCGTCGCGGTGGCTGTGGCGGTAGGAGTTGCTGTCGCTGGGGCCGCAAGCATTCCGATTAGACTCGCCTGCCACGCCGCCGAGTTCGTCGTCGTCCACGTCGTTCCGAGCGTCCCGCCCGCCGCGAAGATACGATACGCCGCCATCGGCACCGTATCAGCCGGATTCGTCGGGTCCATAAATTCGGTGAACGAGTTAGTCGGCCCACCCGCTATCGCCGCGGCCGTGTCCACCTGTCCGCCCGCGGAGAGTAAAAGATCGCCCGCGCTCCACGTCGCCGTGCCTGCCGTCACCGACGTACCCGTCCCGCTATTCGTGGGCTGAAACTCGGGATTCCCAGTCCGCTTGATTCCCGACCATTCTTCAAGGTACGCGATGCCGCCGCACGTTCCTGCGCTTCCGCCTGAGAAATGCACCGTCACGATTGTCGGTCCCGAATTGTGGTTCGGTGCCCACCAGTGCCCCGTCTGCCGTCCTGGGCTTGTCACTTGAGTCTGGTTGAGTTGAATCCAGCTCGCGCCAGTCCCATCAGTCTGACCGTTATTGTCGGTCATGCTCGTCGCGTTCTGCGGATTTGTGCCGCTCGAAGTTCCGATCCACTGAATGACGAGAGCATCGCCCGCCGTCACGTTGACTGAAGGAAATACCATCGTTCCCGATGAACAACTCGTCGTGACCTGCGGAGTCGGCGGACTACCCACGAGGCCGATCCCCGCGCTCGCCGTGGTCGCTACGAGCAGGAATAGGACCGTCCATGAGAAAGACTTCCCCACTAGAACGCCCTGAGCAATGCCACTCCCTTCGCGCCCGCCACGCCCGCGCCCGCCGGCGCTCCGCCCGTGCCACCGAACAGCCCGAGCCCCGCGCCAGTGCCACCAGCGCTGCTCGTGCCATTGGCGCCTGCGGTGCCGGTCGTCACGAACATCTGAATCGCGGCGCCGGTAATCGTCGTACTCGCAGCACCGCCCGCACCGCCCGCACCAGGACTACCGCCCGAGCCCGCCGCGCCACCTGAGCCGCCGCCAGCATCGCAGATCGTCGTGGATGAGGACTGGCTCGCGGTCGTGTCGGCCGCATTGCCGCCCGCGCTCGGTGATGCCGTACCCGCGGTGCCGCCCGCACCAATCGTCACGGTGATGGTCCCGTTCACCGGAAGCATCAGGCATTGTAGGATTTGTCCACCTCCTCCGCCGCCTCCACCGTTTGTTCCTGCGTGTCCACCACCACCACCGCCCCCGCCAGCGAAGAGCGTCGCGACGATATAGGTCGAGTTCAGCGGGACCGTGAATGTGCCACTCGACGTGAACACGGCGCCGCCACTCAACCCCAAGCCCTCGACCACCGGATTCCCCGCGATGGTCGCGCCTGCCAGGTTCAGAAACGTAAATCCGTTCATGTTGAGATTTCCGTTCGGCGGAAAACTCGTCACGATATTCGATTGCTGGGCGAGAAGCTGAGAGAGCGTCACCACGCCGGTTTGCGGCAGCGTCGTCAGAATCAGCGTCGTCGGTAGATCGACGCCGCCCGCAAACGACACCGCGGAATAGATGCCGCCGACTGCATTCAGGATGAAATGGCCGAACTTGTCCGTGCTGGTCGGCACGGGATTCGCCATGATCAGACTACAGCCCTGCGCGGTCGGATTAAGCGGCGTCACCGCGACCGTCGTACCGACCGAAGGATTTCCGTAGTTGTCGTAGAGGTTGCCGGTGATCGTGACGGTGGTTGGAGGAAGGCCGGCGCAAGCAGTTGCGGTGGGAGCTGCAGTTGGCGTTGGGCTTGTCGTAGCAGTGGCCGTCGCCGTGCTCGTGGCTGTCGCTGTGGCCGTTGAGGTCGCAGTTGCAGTTGCGGTGGCCGTCGCACCTCCAGTGGCAGTAGCGGTGGCCGTTGCGGTGGCTGTGCTTGTCGCGGTCGCCGTCGCTGTTGCTGTCGGTCCTGGCGTGCCGGCGTCCATCGCCGCCACTTGGTAGGGTCGCAACGTGATGCCGACCGCCTGTCCAACAGTCGTGACACCGGTGCAAGCACCCGCCGTTACATCGTCGGAGTTTTCATTGTTGTCGGCGAGACCGTTGGTATAGACGGATGCGACACAGCTCTGCGGAACTGTGCTGCCAGCCGGAAACACCACCGCGAAGGATTGCGCAGTGCCATTGCCGTTGACCAGCACAGCGCTCATGTTGCCCGTGCCCAGCCCGTTCGATCCATAGGCGTTCCCTACGACACCGCTCGGCAGCCCTGTGATCGGATAATAGTTGGCTTGGATCGCCCCGTTGACGATTTCCATACCGATGCCGATGGACCTCAGATGCGGGAATGTCGGCCCGAAGTCCGCATCCATGTCGTGCGTGAAACCCCAAATGGGCACACTGATTGACCCGCCGAACTCCGGCTGCGCGAGCTGATACTCATTCTGCAGCGGCGTTCGCCCTTGCTGCTGACCCCATAGCCAGCTTTGCGCCATCCACGCCGCGCTCGGGTAGCCCGCTTGCGCGAGATAGCCCTGTTCGGTCGTGCTGCCGCCACTGGACGAATAGGCGTTCGGCCCTTCCTCGTAGAACGGGATCACGTTGTTCGATTGAACGTAGCTGTAGTCGCCATTAGACGCGCCACCCGTGCAACCATTCCCGTTATTGACGTACTGAGGAATGTACCCGAAGAAATCGGCCGCGAAGGTTGCCGCCTGTGCCGCGAGGCTGCCCGTCGCAAACGGCATGGCGGTCGTGTTCGGATAGTAGGGCGCGTCGTCGCCTCCGTACTGACTGGTATTGGGAATGGCGAAACCCGCCGTGGCAGCGCCAGCTATCTCGGTTTGGATGACGCCGCCGTTGCAGGCTTGGTTGTTCATTATGTAGTGAACCTTGGCCGCGACCGCGCTGCCGCAGTGGGCAGTAGCTTCGGCGTTCATAACCGAGAAGTTGCGGCCCCAAGTGCCGCCGTAGCCCAAAGCACCCGGATTGTTGCCAAATGAGATACGCCCCGCGCCGTTATTCCAGTTCTCGTTGCCGCCTTCGACCCACGCTGATGGGAAGCTGTAGGTGTTTACTGCCGTACACAGATTGTCGATGAAGCTCTTGAGGTCAGCGTCGCTCATCACGTTTCCGAGCGTCATAAATGGCACCGAGTTGGTCTGATTCGCCAATGCGTAGACATCCGACCCCGCGAACGTCCAGCTGCCATTCGGAGCGCCGCCGTAGGTATCAAAGGCAGCCCCGTGCAACATATCGCAAGTGCCGGTCGTAGTTGGCGACGAAGGTGTCGGATTACAGCCTTGCGCGCCCTCGTAGCCCCGATCATTCGTCCCCAACTGCGCATAGGCCGCGTACCGCATCGAGCCGGGATTCAGCGCATTGACGGTAGTTAGCATCTCGTTGCGGAAACCGGTCGCTGAGGATGCTGCTTTGCCGAGATAGGCGTCGTCGATGTAGATGGTCGCACTAGTCTCTGCCGAGTTGTTGGTCGTGGAAAATTGATAAAGCAAGGAATTTTGATTTGGGCCAACATCCGTGCCGGTAAAGGAATAAGTGTACTGATGCCAAGCGCCATCGTTGGTCAGCGTCCATGTGTGACTGACGTTCACACCACCGCCAGCGGTGCGGTAGAGTTGAAACGACACTTGAGGCGTGCCGGTGGATGTATTCGCACCCTTGGCCCAAAACGAAGTCTCGAACGCCCCGACGACGGGATGCCACGGGCCAGCCTGCGGAGCCGTAAGACAGGTATTCCCTCCTCCACAATCCGCTGTCTGATTCGCCACGGTACAGGGAGTTACGCTGTCATTCGAGCACACGCCGCCGGTAGTCGTGGACAAATCCCACCCGTAGTTGAAGGTGTGGGCGGAACCATCAGCGACATTGCAAGCAATGGAACCTTGGCCCTCGTACTTATCCGCGATGGAGAGTACGCAGTGTCCGTCATGAACACCGCCCCAGCCACCGATGACGTTGGTATCCATGTTGCCCGCGACATCGACTGAGGTGAGCACTTCGCCCACGGCCACGCCGGTTGCCAAGGTGGGGCAACTGATCGGGGCGCCCGTAGCATTCTCACAACTGCCGAAGGTATAGGAACCGCCCGCCGTGTAGCCGGTAATGGTAAATTGGTCGCCCGCCGCCGCGCCACTTCTGACCGACGCTATCGCGCCCACCCAGTAGTTTGTCGCAGCACCGTTGTCAGTCGTATCAGTAAATGAACTACCGGTTGCCCCCGGACCCACGTCGATCAGATGCCCGTCCGTTGACGGTTCGAGGCCGGGATTCTGAAACATGTTCTGCATGTAGTTGCCGCCGCAGCAGCCTTGATAGTCATCGCCACCAAGGTTGAACCCCATGCGATTCGAGCCACCAATCAAAGCTGTAGGCGACGACGTTACTTGGGCTGTAGGAGTTGGAGTCACGGCAAAAGCTGATCGAGGCCCGTTCACTGGATTCTGGATGGTGACGACGTAGCTCACCACCACGAACAGCAGGAGCAATGCTATCGCCGCGACTCGTTTCATCATGGGATGATTGCTCCGTTCTTAACTGTTTCGTCCGGCGGTCCTTTGTAGGGGAAATATTCGCTCGCCAACCATTCAGGCGTGCGCGCATAGTTCCAAAACGCATCAATCGCCTTCTGGTGTTCCGCGTTCTCCTTCGCCTGCTCGCCATCGACAAACTGCTTCGCGTTGTACCGCTCGATCACCGTCTCGACGTTCTCCTCGCGCTCCTTGAGATGCGTGAAGCCGAGTCGCCCGTCGCCCCAAATCTTGAAGCCCAACTCGCGAGCGCGTCGGCAAAACGTCAAATCCTCACCGAGCCGATCCGGTCCCTTCGAGGTCATCACGAGGTCGTGCCCGAACCAGACCCACGGATCTTGCGAGCGCGGATGCGCCTCGGCGACTTTTTCCAACACGCTGCGGTGAATGATGACGCAGCCCATGCCGATGCCGTCCACTTCCTGCAGCCCCGGCTCGACCTGGTTGAGCGATTGGTACTCGCCGAGCGCGGGATCGTCTTTGCGCTTGAGCCACGTCGCCGTGAATCCGGTGTCGATGTACGTGAAGTAAAGTCCCGACACGATGGGCCGCTCGATAGGGTCGGCATCCTCGTACAGCCCGTAAATCACTTCCGACTGCGGGAACACGATGTCGGTGTCGAAGAACAGTAACCACTCAGGCTTGCTCTCGCGTTCCATGAAGGCTTGCACGCAGGCGTTGCGGTTTACGGTCGTGAAGTGCCCGCCGCAGCCGACGAAGCCCTCGATGATCTGCTCGTGGTACATATCGAACTTTTGGAGTTTCAGGAGAGACTCCATCCATCCGATCTTTCCGTTGCCCGCGTGCGCGTAAGCTACTACGACTCGTCCCTTGTGAATCATCGTCCCTCCTCGATGCGCGACGGCTTAACCGCCTGTAGTATAAACGCCAACTGCTGACTCTCTTCGACTCGATGCCAGACGAGTTGGAAATCAGCCTTATAGCAGAATCGGAAATCGCTTAGGGGCGTATCACCGACCTGCTTTGTGTATTCCGCTTGATCGAGAAAGGTGAACTGTGCCACTCCGATGATTCTCCGATGCGATGGGTCGCCCCACGCCCACTCGGAATTCCACATCGGGGTCAGACCGATCAAGAAACCGCCGGGGCGCAGCAGCCGCCAGTATTCGGAGAAGTCCGCGAAGAAACCTTTCCAATCGCCTTGCGATCGTAAGTGCTCCAGTACGCAGTAGGCGTGAATCTCGTCGAAGCTGTCGTCGTCGAACGGCAACGGCAGATTCTCCAAGTCCCATCTCACGTCAGGGTTATGGTACGGGTTATTATCGAGCGTCGTCAGAGAACTCCACTCGTGATTGCCGCCTCTAGCGACTTTCTTGAGGCGGTTCGACCCGCACCCGATCAACAACTCCCTGCGCTTCCCAACATCCACCGCTCTTGCTGCACCCACAATCGTCCCTCCTATAATTGCACCGCGATATTTATTGCCTGCGCGATCGGCGTAATCGGTCCCGCCGTTGGATTCACGAGATAGACCGTCACCGTGTTGGCCGTGCAGACCAGCATCACGGCGATCCCCGTCTGCCATGTCGCATCCGGCGCGTTCGGCAGCGACCAGCTCGCGACTGAACTGGTCGTCACGCCGGCCACAGTCACTGGCGTCTGAGCCTGCGCCGTCCCCGCATTCACCGCCGTTCCGTTCGTCGTCACTTGAGCATTGCCGCCGCCAGCGCCACCGACGCTCGACACCACGCCGACTGGATTCACGGTTTCCTGTGTCGGGTTGAACGTACCGGGTGGCAACAGAATGCGAGCAGGATACGATCCGTAGTTGACTGTTCCGGCCAACGAGTCTCCTGTCGGTTGATATTTCTCGATCGTCATCCCGGAATCCTAGTAGCCGGTTTCGGCAGATAATCCACTTCGATGCCCTGAATCACCATACGCCCCGCGCCGAAGTACTCAAGTTCCGCGCCGCCGAGAGTCGTCATGTCGATGTCGATCGCTTGCGTCAGCGCTCCCGCATCCGTCTCGAGAAGTTTCCCTGTAAAGCGCTGGTCGCCCTGTTGGTTCTGATAGAGAATGTTTGCTCCGAGCAGTTGCGCCGTCGTGCCGCGGAGCGCCGCCCGGAAGATCGTTCGCCGCAGATAAATCGGCGTACCAGGAGCGCCGACGCCCGCCATTCTGAAAGACACGTCGATGGGATCGGTCGGCTCTGTGTCCCAAAACTCGTCGCCCGCGAAGATTTGCCGCAGGATGCCGTCTGAGAAACCGGCGACGAACGTCGAGGTCTGGCGCTGCGTCGCCTGCTCGTAGTAGCCGGCCGCGAGCTGCATCGACGGCGGGAAGTCGATTATCGTCCACGCTTTGAGAAGCCGGTCGAAGTGAAAGCCGCGAACGAGCGCGCCGCCGCTACCGATGAGGGGCACGAGCAGCAGATACCCCGGCGGGCTAACGGTCTGCGCACTGGACGCGCGCTGAATATTATTCCAATCGACACCGTTGATGTCGGCATCTCCGCTCGCCGGCCACAAATAGTGCCGGATAGGGTCGGTGTACTGATCCACCACGTCCCGCGTGCCTGAGAACACGGCGACGCCCTGCGGCGACAACCGCATCATGCCGATGCCGGGAACAAACTGGACCGTATTTGCCGCGCAGCAACCAACGCCATCAGGAATCTGCTGAATCGACACGTCAGGAAATGACCCGAGCACTGAATACGTGCTCTTGGTTTTGAACAGCACGAGTTGCGGGCTGGCGGGAATGCCTACTTCGAGTTGCGTCCACGGACCTCCGCCCATCGGCATCTGCCCGTCGCCTTCGCCGACGAAATCCTGAAAGGTCGGGTCGAACGAAGTCGGATCGCCGTTGTCGGACTGCCTGAGCGAGTCGGGACCGTCGATCGCGCTGCCGTTGTAATTCGGCGCGGTGCCCCAAATCCACAGCGAGTTCTCGTGGTTGAATACGAAGCCCGCGCCAGTGATATTGCCCGCCGCGCCGTTCGCGGCCGTGCCCTTGTTCTTCCACGTCACGCCGTTATCAACGACGGTTGCGCGCAGAGCCGCGGGAAACGTTGGTGCAGTCGTTCCGCTCGTGCCGCCGTTGATCGCCTTGAAGATGTACTCGACGCCGCCAGACGGCGCGATGATGTGTGCGCCGCGCGGGTACTGCGTGCTCGGCAACCACGGCGGGAAATTGGTCGAACTCTGAAACGTGTTGACGAGTTGTGCGAGCGAGCCGTCCTGCTTGAAAATTTGCGGCGGTACGTCCAGCCCGAGCGCGAAGATCATTGAGTTACTGAACTGGACCGCGCCGACGACTGGCCCTGCGCCCGTGTATGCTGCGATGAAGCCCGACCAGGTTGCGCCGCTTAGGTCAATAATATGCGCATTGCCCGCGAAGTCGAGTTGAATGCCGAAGCGCGATGGTACAGGCGCGGTCGGCCCCGAAGGGTTGTACGCGATCACGAAGGTGATGGGATCGTAAGTCGGCATTACTGCGTCACTCCGATGCCCCACGGCCCGTTCGGGAAGCCTGAAATCGTCGCGCTTGGTGATACAGAGCCACTTGAGTTGACGGGGAATACGAGCACGTTCTTGTTGCCCAGCACCGAGACGTAGATATTCGCCGACACGTCGAAGGCGATGCCAGTCGGTCCCGCAAAGCCGAGTTGCGGCTGTAGTGCCGTGCTATCAATACGAGTCGTCGGCCCCACGTTGCCGTTGTCTGTCGTGTTGAACTGAAGCAGCGCCGCCACGGTCGGCGTATTCGTCGCCCCGAGCGTAATCCAGACCTTCGAGTTCGGATCGACGCGAATCGCCAGCGGATTGATGATTTGAGTCAGCGCGCCGACGATGGTCTGGTCTGGTGCCACGTTGCCGGTATTGCCCGCATGCCAGACCTTGATTGAGTTCACCGTGTCGTCGAGGACATACACGTTCTCGGCACCATCAATCGCCACGGCGCGCGGATGGGCGAGGCCGGTATTGTTGCCGCCTATCTGCGCGATCGGCGCCACGTCGCCGGTTGCGCCCGCCGCATAGATGAGAATTTGGCCCGTTCCCATCTGCCCATAATTCGCGACGTAAATCTTCCCGCTCGTGCCGACGCACACGTCATACGGTCCTGAGAGGAGACTATTGTTCGGTCCTTGGATAAGGGTGTCCGGCGCGGTGTTGCCTCCATCGTTCTGCGGGTTCGCATAGCCGATGATCGCGCCGGTATTCCCGCTCTGCGAGTCTGCGACCCACAACTTGCTGTTCAAGTCCTTATAGACGCCCTGCGGCGTCGTGAGCTTGGTCGCCATGCCCTGAATGATCGGAGTCGGCGTGATGACACCACTCGCCGTGATCGGGAACGCCATGAGTTGTCCCGCGACCGGCACACCCGAGCCGAGCGCCAGCACAAAGGCGTCAAATTGCTCTGCCGGCCATCCTGACGGCGACGTGAAGGTGCCTGTCGCCCCCGGTCCTGCGAATGGCGTACTCCACACGGCGACGGTATCCGTAAGCGCACCGCTTGGGCTCTGCTGATTGATCTGGACGGTCGTGCCGGGGATATTTCCGGGGACGATCTGCCCAGCGCCGCCGTTGTTCACGCCGTCGTTGACGGGTTGCATCAGGATGAGCAGGAGATCGTTCGCAAAGGTAGTTGTCGCACTGTTCGTTGCGGCCGAGCCACCGCTCGACGTGCCAGCGCGAAATGAGAACGTGTCGACTGGCGACAGCGTGTTCGCGCCGCGCACCGCGATCATCGCGCCGTTCATTTGGTAGCCGTTGAAGTTGGAGACGGGCGCCGGATACGTGAAGGTCTGTGTCGCCCCTTCAGTGCCGGTGACGACGTGATAGAGCACATTCACCACGTCAAACGACACACCGGTCTGATGCGTGTAGAGCGTCCAGCCGCTCGGAGTCGTGATTGGCGTCATCGCCGCGCCGACACCTGGCGCCACTCCCTTGACCGTGATGAATGCGACGAGAATATCGCCTGCGACGATCCCAGCAGGCAGATTCATCGTGAGTGTCATCGGCAACGAAGGAACGCCGCCCAGCCCGGAATTGCCGGTGAAGGTAAAGCCGACGCTGGAACTAACGACTACCGGCGCGGGAGGGCTGACGGAAGTGACAGGGCCGCTCGACACCCACCCGAGCGGCGCGGGCGGTGGACCGGGACGAACTACGACATGAGAGCCATCGACGGTATTGAGACCGCCGCGCTCGGCGAAGAGAAGATTCGAGATGCGCGGGACTGTGCCTTGAGGTTGATCGAAGACGTTCGAGCTGGCGTACAGGCCACCAGACCAGCCGGAAAATCTGAACGTCTTGAACGGAGGCACATGGATTCCCTATCGACGATCTGTGCGACGACGACCACGAACAGTCAGTCGCCTTGACCCACGTTTGGTCAGTTCTCGAATCAGTCCAGTATCGCGCGCTTCCAAAGCACCAGCATGACGACTCTCATCTTCCGAATCGCGGTCTTTGCGAGCCTGCGCACGTTCATGCAATCCCTGTTTCATTCCTCGATTTGCGGCACGAGACTTTCTATATTCATCGGCACTAGAGTACACGTCGCCGTCGATGACGCCGCCCGACCTTTCGTCCGCGGGTGTGGCTGTGCCTCTGCGACCGGCCTTACGATAAGACCGTTCGATCCCGGCGCTGCTTGGTCCGCCAGAGTATCCGTCATTGTCAGCCATTACCTTCTCGCCGCGCGCTTGAGCTTTCGCTTGCCGCGTTTCATGTGACGCTTCATTCCCTTGTGGACCTTTCGATCCAATTCTTCGGGAGAGTCCGCCGATGTCTCGAACGAGATGCGGTACTTCGGCTGATCGATCTTCTCCTCGGCCTTTTCGGGACGGTCGTCCATGACTATCTCCGAGACTTGCGGTGATGCTTGCGGCCCTTGCGCTTATTGTGCCGGACGTGAGCAATGCCCGCACTCCCGCGCTTACTCGCGACATTCTCTTTGTCGGCGATCGCTTCTTCTCGCGTCTTCTTGCTCATGGACTCCTCCTAATAACCGAGGCCGACCGCGACCTGTCGGCGCATTGAATTCTTGTTGAAACTACCACGCTTCGGAGCGCGTTTCACCCGACGCTTACTTTTACGAGTACCGCCACGTTTCATTACGGCGCTCCTGAAGTGGGGGCGGCAGGCGCGGAGGGACGAACTCCACCCACCGCCCCCGGTGGCAATGTCGAGGAGGCACCGCCAACATCTGAATTGTCCTGCATTTCCTTGATTGCGAGTCCCATTGACAGCCGCGTAAGTGAATAGACTGCCTGCTGCACGTTTGGATTGGTGATCGCCTTATAGTACGCCTCTCGAAAGGCGTCATCGGCGAGCGCGCGACGAAACGCCGTGTGTCCGACAAACGCAGCGAACGCAGCGGCGGCTGCGGGCGCATTGTGTTTCATCATTCCCATTCCGATCATCGCTTCGATGGGCTGATAGAGACCGATCCATCGCGCCATGAACGGCGGAAAGATGTTGCCGCTCGTTCCCGGCTTCAACGATTGCTGCGCCGCATTCATAAATATCTTGCCGACTGGCGAATCCGCAGCCGCGCGAATGCCCGCGATGACTTGAGCTTGAACAGCGGGCGACCGCGCGAGCGCTTCGAGGCGCTTCTGCTGCGCTGCCGTGTCCAGCCAAGTACTCAATTTACCGTAGCGACCGGGGTAAAGCTTTTGAAGGAGACCTTTTCGGTCTAACTCACGTAATTTGGCGACGACGCCCTTATCGCCAAGTAGTAGTGTTCCTTCGGGAGCCGCATAGTCGGCGAATGCGCGCTGCAATCCCGGCAATTCACCTTTCTGAGCCGCCGAGGTAATAGCCTGCTCGATGACGTGCGTCGGTTCTTTCTCGAAAAGCAGCTTTCCGACCTGTTCCGGTGTCTTGGTCTTCCACAGTCCCTTCATCAGAGGTCCGAAATCGGTGTAGAACGAGCGCGTCCGGCCTTTCAGGGCTGCGTGGAGTTCTTTTTCGGCGGGCGTGAGGAATTGGCTCTCGCCCATTTCGTCGAGCGCGGCAGTTGTCGCCTTCATCGTCTGCGCGGCGACCGATTTGCTCGTCGCGTTTTCAGTCCCACTGCGAAGAATATCGTTCGCGCGATTCTGGAGCGCGAGCACTTGCTCAACGCTAGCCGGGACCGCTTCCAACTTCTTGCTGCTGAACTTTGAGAATGAGGCGGTGAGATTCTTCCGCTGCGCAGGCGTCAGTTTCGTCAAATCCTGTCCCGGCAGATACTGCTGAAGTGGATCTGTGTTCCCGACCGCCAATCCATCGTTCAGCAGCGTTCGCGCTTTCGGGCTGACTTGAGCCATCCGCCCCGTATCTTCGAGCATCTGCTTCACATCGTGAAGCGCGCCCGTCACCGTTTCGGTCTTAACGGGATTTTTGTTATACGGCGCGAATAGCTTTTTGTACCCCTCGTTGATATCAGCGTGGATCGCGTTGACCGAATGAGCGGCAGCGTTCTGAGTTGCCCGCGTTTCTTGATTGACGACATTAGGAGCCAACTTCGGAGCCGATGCACCAAGTTCTGTTTTGACTTGCTGAAGTCCTTTTTGCTCTTGGGTGCCGCGAACGCCCGCTTCGGTGACGCCAGTCGCCGCACCTGCTGCGCCTTCGGTCGCGCTCTTGACTGCTTCGGTTCCTGCGGCGGTTGCCTTTGTCTCACCGCTGAGTTTCTTCGCGAGCGGACGCGCGCCCTCGAATAGCGCACCCCCCGCTGTGCCTTGCGCAAATCTTCCCGCCTCACCGCCGACACTTAGATTCGCGGGTTGCCCAGCAATCTTGCGACCGCCAGCGGATATGATGTCGCTACCAACCGTCTCCATACCTGTCAGCGCAGCACGCCCGCCCGCATACAATCCGCGTTTGAGTAACCCCGCCCCTGCTTCCGCCTCTGGACCGCCATAAAGAAAGGGGGCCATCGACACAACGTCCGCAATGGTCTCCGGCCACGACTTCGCGCGCACCGCGCCGCCCGTCTTAGGATCGGTTTTCATCACGCCCATCGTCGCGGCAGATGCGACATCCTCATCGGTCGCAGGCGTCGCGCCATCGAACCACCCAGTGCCATTCCATGTGAGCGTTTTCGGCATCAGGGAACCGTGATCGTCGCTCCCGGTTTAAGCGGATGGCCGTTCATGTCGAGTCCCTGTTTGAGCAGATTCGCGCGCATGATGATCGTGGTATGGTCCGCGATGAATTTCTCTTTTGCTCCCGGCAGCATGTTGTGGATGCTATACGGTTCTTTCGTCCAGAGGTCCGCGGCTTCCTTCGCCGCGAGAGTTCGAGCGCGAGCAACTTCCACAAGCCCGCCCGTCAGGGATCGCTTCGCAGCCTTCGGGGTAGCACCGGGCATCTCGATAAATCGCGGCGTCCCGGTCTTGTCCCGCGCCCAGTAACCCTTTTTGCCCCCAACGTCGGTCACGTCGCCAGCGGGGATCGGCGTCACGCCTTCGGCTGACTTTCTGGCGCTGGTTTCACCGCCCGCCCTGTGAATCGCGTCAGTAGTTTTCTCGGCTTCGACCTCCTTGGCGGCATCCACGAGCCACGTCGGGTTCTTGCGCAGATCGTCAATGGTCGCACCTGAATGCTTCGCGAGGGCGCGCGCTACTTCAGGGCGAAAGAATGCCTGCTGGTTGCGTGTGTCCTGCGATGCTTTCTGGCGCGCTTGCTCCGCCTGCTGCTGTGCGTCCTGCCGCTGCTTCATCGCGTTCTGCGTGGCGGTATTCCGCATCAGTTCGTCTAGCATCCGCTGATTCTGCGACTGTTGAATGTTCGCTTGCCGCTGTTGCATCGCCCGCTGATTGCGAATGTCAGCGATTATTCCGTCGAGAGCACCCGGCATTTTACGCTTGGCTCCCGATGATGCTCATGAGATAGCCCAAACCGGCTACGTCTGATGGATAACCTCCCGCCGCACCGCTGCCGACCTTGAACGGCATATTCTGCCCTTCAACGAACGCCTGCTGTCCAAGCTGCTGTTCCTGAAGTTGGTACGGCGCGAGCGCTTCCGCCGTGATTTCCTGCGACATGCCGGGCGAGGTCGCCAAGCCGCGGCCAACAATGCTCGGCGCCGTGTCGCGCGTGATGGCGTTGATGAGAGTCGGGCTGAGTTTCTTCGTGAGTTGGTTGATGCCCTTGCCGATCGCGCTTGGATTGAGTCCGGTTTGAGCCGCTTGCTCTTGTTGGCCGAATACGTTGCCTTCGATTCCCGTCGCCGCGCCCGCGCCAAGCAGCGTCATGAGTTGGCCGATGAGTCCCGAACCGCCCGGCGCGCCGCCCGCTGGCCCCGCGGCTTGCTGCGCCATCTGTTGCGCCTGCGTCCACGCCTGCTGTGGCGGCACGCCGGAGTTGACGAGAATCTGAAAAATGTAGAGCGTCTGCGGATTCATTTAATAACTCTCGGCCGCTTTCAATTTTCCCGCCAGCGAGTTCTCCTGCTGGAGCAACCCCATCAAGCCGCCCTTCTTGCTCTTATCCTCATTCACGAGTTTCGAGATTTCGGGGAAGATCTGACTCAACTGATTCATATTCAGGATGTTCGCGTTCGGCAGCATACTGTTGATCGCACCGCCCTGCTTCCACCCGCTTAACCTGACAGGGTTTTGAAAGCCGACATTCCCGCCGACCTGGTTGGGCAGAGATTGCCCTGATAGAAGTTCAATCACGTCACCGAAGCGGCGTGGGTTGAACGGCGTATTCGGGCCGCCCGACAGGTCATAGCCCTTGTTGACGCCCTGCGTCTGAATGTACTTGCCGAGCAGTTCTTCAAGGGGGTTGCCCGACGCTTTCAATGAGCCTGCAAGCGCTTCCGGCTTCGCCGACGACGGAACGCCACCGCCAATCGCGCCGCCGAGTAGGTTCCCGAGCAAATCGCCAATGGCGCTTCCCGCCAGCGTGCCGCCCGGTCCCAGCAACGATCCGAGCGCGCCACCCGCCGCGCCACCGATCGCGCCCCCTTCCGCCGATGAGCCACCCTGATTGATGCCGAATAGAGGCCCGAGCAGTTGTGCGATGAGGTTGCCCGCCGTGCTCCCGCCGCCGAGTAGCGAGCCGATGTTCCCCGTCCCGCCGCCTGTACTGCCACCGAGCAACGACAGCAGTGAGAGGAGATCGCTAGAGCTTCCGCCGCCCGCGCCAAGCGTACTCGGATCGAAGGCACCGGGACTGACGGAGCCAAGAATATCACCGAGGCCGGGTATGCTGCTTAGGTCAGGTGCTCCCGCGACCGGATAGGCCGGTGATGCCTGCGGAATTTGCAGCGTGTTTGATCCCGTCCCGTTATCCGGTTCCGCATCTCCGCTGAGTCCTGTGGGATCTGATGTGCCCCAAAACGCCATTTACCACTCGGTGACAACGGCGATTCCTGTGGTCGTGAGCGCGGTCAGCGATATGTCGCCCGGAGGCACGTTCGCCGCAAGCGATACCTGTCCCGACACGATCGGGTTATTCGGGCCAAACGTAACCGCCGATGAAGTCGCCAAGACGTGCGCGATCGTTCCCGGCGTGTTGTTCGTGCCGAACGCGAAATACATCGTCGCCGTGGCGCTGGTGTTCTCGATTCTCACGCCGCGGCGGAGCGTATTGGTCGCGCAGACGGCAACGCCGACAGCGTTGGTCGTGACCGTAAAGGTTGACGTGATTCCCAATGTTGCTACGGCCATGAAAGAACTCCTTCCTTAGTTACGGAATTAAGATTCCGAACGGATACTGCAACCGATAGCCCGCGAACGCTTCCTGAACACGCGCATCCCCGATCTGCCGGTTCTTCGGCACGGCATCCTTGCTCGTCCGCAGACTCTCCACTTGTGCGACGAAACTCTGATCGAGACTGGTTGCCGACTTGCCGTCCTGTTCCTTCTCGCGAAACCGCGCGAGCATGTATGTGTCGAGCGGCGTGTCCCAGCCTGCGGGAAGTTGCAGCAGCGCGTAACTCATCCCCGGCGCGAAGTCCGGTGCGAGGCGCGAGCCGGTGAACATCGCGATCAACTGAACGACGGGCGCGGCCGCCGCATGAACCGCAGGCGTCGTCCCACCAATGCCGCGGAGACAACCGACGAACTGCAGGTTGTTCGAGCTCGGCGCTGAAATCAGGATCATCTCCTGATCGATCTGAATCAGCCCCGGCATCGTGAATGTCTGCGCGTTGACGACATTGATGGTCGTGTCGGCCAATCCGACTGTGCTCGATACCGTGGTAGTCGCCGGTCCCTGCCCCGGCTGCGGCCACAGTCCGATGATGTCCTGTCCGGCATTCGACCATTCGGCCATGTAGCCGGGAATCGACTGGATCGGGCTGTTCAGCCAGACACCCGCCTGAGTCCCGACAACTTGCCACCAGCCGTTCCACCACAGGTTTTCGATCTCGGTCCAGCGGTTTTGAAGAACCTGCCACGCCGCTTGCGACGGCCACGCCACGCCCGAGATGTCTCTGATGCCGCCAAGCTGCACGACCATCTTGCGGAGCGCCTGATTAAGCCATGAGAACGCGATGCTTGAAGAGACGAAACCGCCGTCGCTGTCGGGGAGATACGCACTCGACTTTCGCGGCGGGAGGCTCGCACCCGAAGTCAGGGGGCTTGTAATCGTCACTGTCGCGGTCTGCCCCGGCAGAACGTTCGTGATCGTGAAATCGTTCTCCTGGTACTGCGCTTCGTTGCCGCTCGACACGCCGAAATAGACGCGCATCTTGACGGCGCCGGCCGGCGCGACGTTCTGAATGACAAGAGTGCCGTTCGTGCCCATCACCTGAAACTGCTCAGGAGAGGTCGCGGTCTCGCCCCACGGCGTGAACCAGGTCGTGACGATGTAAACGGTGCCGGTGAGAGAGCCGCCCGCAGCGGTGCTAAGTGTCGCGATAATCGGAGGCGGCAGAACGCCAGACGGATCGGGGCCACCCGCTCTCATGCGGACAATGGGGTCGCCAACCCTGATCGCCACTGACGTTCATCCCTCCATCTCAAACTGTTACATCTCGCCTACGGCGACGAACTTGATGACGCCGTTGATCGTGCCGGCCACCGTGCAGACCGCGCGCAGCGTAACGACGTTCGCCAGTTTCAGCGTCGCGGTAGTCGAAGTCACAATGTCGCTGCCCGCGGCCAATGACGAAGCCCACCGACGCGCGATGGTGCCGGGGACAATGGCCGGCCAAGTGCCGATCACGTCCACGACTTCGAGGTTGCCCGCGTTCGTCGCCGTCGAGTCGCACGCTTCGATCACGATGGGGCCAAGCTGGATGCTGGTTCCCGTGAGTCCGGTGAATTCCAGCGCATACGCCCCTCGCGTGACGGTCGGCTGCGTACCCGCGCCGTTCACAGGGAACGTGCAAAGCGCCGTCGCGTTGCCGGTAGCGACGATGTAGTTGTTATTCGTAGCGAGCGTACTGACGACCGGCTCGCCGGAGTCCGTGTATGTGACATCGGGGATTTGAGCCAGCGCGAGCGCAAGCAGGTTGTTCGTGCCCAAAGGCGGATTGAGAGGCGCGTTCGCCATGATAATTCTCTCCTTACGTTCCCACTATGGAGAAACTTCGTTTACCGATTTGGTGCGGGCAGATGCCCTTAATTCTTCGTCCCCACTGACAGTTCCAACAGAGAGTCTGGTACTGTTCGAGCTTCGGCTGATGCTGAAGCCAATTCCGAAAGTTTTCATTACCGCCATGAAATTTCCGATCTTGCGTGCCGTCATTATTGAGATGGTCGATTGTGAGGAACGCCTGCTCCGTCTCGCCACAGCAGGCGCACGCCCTGCCATAAATATCCAGAATGCGTTCCCATCTGCGAGCGCGGTAATCCTTCGCGTGCTTTTTCCCGCGCTCGGGGTTCTTCGCGTAGCGATTTCGGTCTTTCTTGTTAATAGATGCTCGACCTTTCTCAGTTTTGGCCCAATTTCGTTGGTACGCTCGCGCGCAGTCCGCGCAATCGCCCACTCGATAGCGACCGCCCTCAATGGCGCGGAATTCGGTAATCGGTTTTTCAACCCCACATTTTGCGCATATTTTTGTCATGCGCGTTATTTTAGCTGGAATCGCCATCCGTTACAACCGATTAGCACGCTCTCATAGCGTCAATTAAAGCCCCGTACCAGTCAATACTTGACCCGCTTTGGAAGGAGAGACGCATTGAACATTCCAGCCCAATAAAAGGAACGTAGAGAGCAATAACTGATTGCTAGGCTGGACCCAAGGCGTAAACCTAAAATAGACCCTGCTGAAGAACACCGGATAGATATACTTGTAGTTGATAATGAACGCCGTCTGCGCCTGCTCCGCCGCGAGGTACGGGTCGGGAACGACCTTCGTGGTGAAGAACCGCACGCCCTGTTTGAACGTGCTCTGCACCATGTCGTCGTCGGGGAATTCGTTCAGATACCGGATTTGCTGCACGAACAGATTCATGAAGTTCGCGTAGCCGGTCGGCGACATGAACATCACCTGCGGATAGTCGAAGCCGAGGTTTCCGGCATACGACCAGTACGCCGATACCATCGCAGCCATCGTCATTCCGCCGCCGGGCATTGCGATCGCTGCGTTCGGCTTCCAGAACGCATTCGATGACGTGGTGCGGTTGATGCCAGCGATCGTATTCGTCGTGTTGTTCAACCACGCATTGATGTCGTCGATAGCGAGGCCGGAGGGCTGCGTCGTATCGCCCCACAGCGCGTTACTCAGAATCGTCAGGAAGGTTCCCGACAGCATGATCATGTATGCGCGGATGAGGTTGAGGACTCCGGTCGGACTCGACGCCTGGTTGGTCCAGAGGTCGGTCAGCGACACGGCGAGGGGCTGGCGGTAGTACTTCCAACTCTGCACCGCCGGCTGAACCGGATCGGGGACTTCGAGCGAGATGGGCTGCGTGCCCCAAAAAGCGCCGCCGCCGGGAATGGTGCGCGCCGCTACCGCGAACGGCAGATCGGCCGCATCCACCCGCCGGCCGATACTCGTCATTTCGCCAAGCGCGGTCGATGGAATGAAGATGGCGTCGCCGATAACGGGCTGCAACCATCGCTGCGTGATGCTGTCCATGGTCGCTTGAGCCACGACCGGCGGTTGGTAAAGTCCCGACCCGACAAACCCGCCCATTAGATTATCTCCTTAGACACTTGATTTTCAGCCTGCGCTACTATAGGATACGCAGTATGAATGGTTACACCGTTGATGAAGTAGCGGCTCTGCTTGGGCTTAGCCGCCAGCGAATAAATGACCTGATCTTTCAAGGCGAACTCGTCGCCCGAAAAGAACTGCGAATCCTTGGCACCCGGCGCACCCGTTGGGGCGGGATGGGGCCATTCAAGAAATGGCTGAACGTCATCGACGAAGCTGAACTGATTCGATTCCGAGAGGCCCGGATCGCGCACTTGGAAGCGAAGCGTCCGCAGAGATTTGTGCCCGCTTTGGCCGAATCCTATGACATCATCCGCGCTATTGATCTGGCTTGGCTCGGTGGAATTATCGATGGAGAAGGCTATCTTGGGCTGACTCAAAAACTGATGCGAAGCACCACCGGCAAAACTTGGATCGGTTATACGCCGACCCTCGTCGTCGCAATGAACAGTGAATTTGCTTGCCGGAGAGCGCACGACATTACCCAAGTCGGGAAGGTCTTCCTGAAAGAAATCAAGAATGGGAAAGAGCACTGGTGTTGGAGATGTCGAAATGCCGACGCTGTCGCTGCCCTTCAACTCTTGCTGCCCTTTCTTATGGAGAAGAGTTATCAGGCTCAACTCGTTCTGCGCGGAGCTTTTATCAACGCCTCGTATCAGGCGGAGCGCGACTGGCGTTCGCGACTTCCACAACGCGCCGAAGAACTGAAGCGTCTTGCCGATGAGTTGATTGCGATACACGGAATTTCCCGGAAGCCTCCTACTTCGGGAGCGCGCTGAGCAATTTCAGCGTCTCCCGATCCTGTGCTGCTTCTCCGAGCGCCGCGTCGATCACTGAGTCCGCCGAACCCGCAACGCGACGCGACGGTCCTTTCGCTCCGCCGCCACCGCCGCGATTCGGCATCTGGATGATGTTCGTGTTCTGACGGAGTCGCGTCGCCGCTTCTTCCGCGCCTTCGGCCCGTGCCGCTTCAAGTGCTTTCTGGTGGCGAATCGGCGTCATCATGTCGTCGTTCACCCGCTTGAAATCGATCAGTCCGAATTGCTCGGCGCCAGGGACGAGATAGCGGCGCTCGGTGCCGTACTGCCGCGCTTTTTCGAGATCGGTCCCTTCCGGCCACTCGCCCGCTTCGCGAAATTCCCGGCGCTGGCGCTCGTCGAGCAGGAGCCGAGTCAGGACGTTGTTGGTCTGCTTGAGTTGCTGAAATTCGGGTGCGAGTTCCTGTTCGACGAAGGGCTTCAGGATATTGTCGCGGACGCGGCGCTCGGTGTGCTCGTCGTATCGTTTGGCGAACGGCGAAAAGAGAGGGTCGTTGCTGTACTCTTCCTCGAAGCGATCCGCGGGCGCGAGATTGCCGGCGGCGCCGGTCGCGCGCTGCGGCTGTCGAGGCTCATCGGGCTGCGAGGCAATCCGCGCCGCCTGTCCGAAGAGCGCGCTTGTGTCCTGCTGATATTTGCGCAGCGGCCCAAGCTCGGCGTCGCGCGCGGCGATTTCCGCCTGTCGCGCTTGAAGCGCTGATTTGTTCTGATTGACGAATGCCTTGAGGTCGGCGCCAGTCAGTTTCACCGGCTGTTCTTCGCCGTCGAGCCCCAAGTCGAAAGCCGAATCGTCCGCGAGTTTTTCTGCAATCTTGTCCCAATCTATAGCCATCGTCCTTTACCTCTGTACCGGCAGAACGCCGCCCGGCGCTCCGCCTGATGCCATTTGCGGCTTGTTCATCAATCCCTGCGAGAGCAGAGAATTGACGGGGCCGGCCTCCTCGGGCTTTTCCTTATCGATCTTGGCGATTGCGGCGCTGAGGGATGTTTGCGCCCGTGCTATATCCGTCGATGTGTGAGGCCCAATCGCTTTCTCACGCCGCAGTTCGCCAAGAAGCTGGATCAACACGTTCATGAACTTTTTGTAGTAGTCGGCCTGCTGCTGGGCGAGCACCTGCGGCATCATCGCCTTCGCAGCCATCATCTTCATGAGTTCAGGCGGGAGCGGTTGCTGACCGCCTCCTCCACCGTCATCCCCACCGCCCCCGCCTAAAATCGAAGCGAGGTCGCCGATGCCGTCAGCACTCGGGCCTGACGGATCGCCGCCCATTGCGGTCGGACCAGGCGCAGAAGGTGCGCCGCCCGCGCCGCGCAGGAAGGCCATCGGGTTAGATGAAAGAGACGAGGGCATTTACTTTCTGCCGCGCTTGCCCTTCGTGCCTGCGGTCATATTCTGGTCGCCATCCATCTGCCCAGCCATCGTGTCTGGCGGAGTGGCGAATGGAATGGTCGAGATGTCCTCGTAGTCGCCGTGTCCGCGACGGGCACCGGCGTTCCACGGACTGACAAAGCCGTCGTCGAACGAATCGCCGAGACTCGGTTTGCCCTGATTCCAGCGGTTACTTCCTTTTGCCATGACAAATCACCTCTTCGGTGTTGATTCAGTTTGAAGCCGGGGACCGTCGCCGCGATCCCCGGCGTTAGAAGCCGGGTTGCTCCCCAGCTCCACCTCAGCGCTTGTGTCCGCGCTTGTGCTTACGGCCCATCTTTCGGCCACGTGTTTCGTTCATTACCAGATACCTCCTTATGAGAGTGCTGCTGCGACATCCGCCATCTTGGGGAGATCCCCTTGCGGCTGACTCGCGTTGACCACCATATCGGCAAGCAGGTGGAAAAGTTCGCGCGGTTCGGGAAACGTACTCGACATTTCCTTCCACGACGCTTTCGATAATTTGATTTCGGGGAGTTCGCGCCCGTCCACAATGAGTCGTACGATCACCTGATCGTGATTGACGCATGGTGTAGTGGTGCGGCAGCGGCGAATGCCGCACTGCCGAGCTACAACGATGTGGCTTGGTTCGCCGGGGAAAGGACTCTGCGTCTGTAATTCCATCTCTGCAAAAGAAAACGGCCCGCACCATTTCTGGCGGGGCCGTTAGGAACATCCCTTGCGAGGAGTTTACTTAGCTTGAGTTTGTATTCCGTTATTGCGGTGATTGTCAACTACCGCCTGCTGTGCTAATCGCGCGGCACCGCGACCGTACTTCCATTTTCGGTACTGATTACGACTCGGATAGACACCGGCGACCTCGCACGCGCGTCGGAAGTTAGCGTCGGTCTGCGCTGCTTCTCGATTCGTCACTTCTTACCTCCACCTTTCCCGCCCTTCGCGCCCTGAGCGATCGCGGCTAGTTGCGCCATCTGTTCCTGAGATTCCTTTGCGTCGGCAATGTCGTCCGCGCCCGGCACGCCCAACATCTTGAGCGCCATGCGCTTCGTGATCGCGTCGAGGTTGAGCAACGTCGGTACGAGTTGTTTCGCCGACGATGCGGACATCGGCTTGAGACTGTCAGCGTCGAGGGTTACTTCCCAGTTTTGTAACTGTTCGAGCGGCACGCCTTCCCACGCCGCCGTGCGGAAATCGCCGTTGAAACTCTGATGGAAGATGCTGTCGTCGAGCCAATCGACCATCGTCTCGAATACGCGGCGCCCTGCATGCTGTACGGAGTCGGCTAGAAGCCTCGCGCGCATTCGCGTGATCGCCTGCGCGTTGACAACCTGCGCATCCATCAATCCCGGCGAAATGTTACCTGCGCCCGAACTGCCTTGACGCTCCGGCGTGTAGCCGAATAACCGTGCCATGTGCGAAAGAATGTCGTTCGAGAATTTATACTGCTCGCTACCCATCTGACCGGGGCCGACGAACTTCAACACCTTCGACACGTCGTCCGCCGACTTGACGCGAATCGAGCCGCCCAATTTATCGAGGTTGTCGGGATTCAGAATCGCGCCGTCCTGGTACACGCGGTACTGATAGTTCGTGCGAATCTGATTCTCGGCAACCTGCGATGCCATCGACTCGGCGAGGTGCTGCATCTGGATCAAATACTGAACCGGCGGCGTTCCCCACACGCCGTAAATCGGCGGCAGCGCAAAGACCGGCACGATGGGGAATTCGCGATACTGATTCGGGCCGTCCCACAATTTGAGTTTACCGGTACGAACGATGAGTCGCCCGGTCGGATACTTCATCAAGGTATCGGGCGGTGGTAGCACGCCGCCTGCATTCTTCGATCCTTGAATCTCTCGCACGACGTTCTCGCGCGAGTCGTCCTTGATGTAAACGTAATCGACCGAGAGGTAGTCGTTCGCACCGGGCGGACGACCAATCGCCACCGACTGCATCGCACCTGGCGGAAGTTCTATCGCCATCGGTCCTGAGCCAAGTACGCCGCCGAGTCGCGATTCCAAGTACATATCGCGTTGATGCTCGGCGAGCAGTCCGGGCAACCGATCCGCAGCGTGCGGAAACATCCTAACTATCTCGTCCGGCGCCATCGGCACGCGAATGACGATGTACTCCCAGTCGCACCAGTCGGTCGCGAAGGGGTCGGGAAAGATATTCTGCGGCGAGCGCGAACGGATGCGGACGGAACGAGGGGCAGTCGAGTCGGTAACTATCTCGATGAATCCGGTGTGGCAGAGCAGCGCGTTGAGTTCCGCCTTGAACCATTCAAGCTGAAAGTTGTTCTTGTCCCAATTCGCCTGAAACGCTTTCTCGCGGGCCTTCTGCCGCTTGCCGTCGCGCGTGACGAAAAAGATCGGCGATACGTCGGTGAGGTCGGAGGCTTCCTGCATGACGAGAGTTTGCAGGTCGGGCATTCGGAGTTTGATCTGATATTCGAGCTGGGGCTGCCAGAAGGCCGGACGAAACAAAAAGAATTCTTTTACCCATTCATTGTAGTTCGGCCCTTGCGCCTCGGTGCGATGGTCCTCGCTGATCTGAATTAGATCGTCGATGAAACTGGCATCGCGCTCTTCTTCAATCGTGAAAGTAGCTTGCTCGTCGCGCGAGCCTCGGACCATTGGCGTAGATGCCATGTCGAACTTGTACGCTACGCTCGATGTTTCGGCAAGTTAGTTGCCCTTGCGACCGATGATCGGGATACCGCCATTCGGTGACGCGATGTCGCTCGGCGGTTCCGCGCTCTTCACGATGAGGCACGTCGGACAGGTGCCGAGATGTTTCGCGGCGGGGAGGTTCTTCACCTTGAACCCCATCATTCCCAACTGCGTGAGCACTTGCGAGATGGTCTGATGTTCGAGTGCGTCGGCGATCCGCATGGCGGTGCGCGTCCACGCTTTCGCCGCGTCAACGTCGGTGAGAATTTCCTTGAGGTCGTCGTCGAGTTCGTCCACGATTTCTTTTCTAGTCGGCACTGTCGTCCTCTCCCTCATCTGGCGGCTCTTCTTCGCCTGCGTTTGCGTTCTCCGGCACCGTACTTGTCATATCAGTTCGCGACAATGCCGCTACCCTGATCTGTTCGATGCGCTTGTCCTCGTCGCCTTCGTCGATTGTGTTCTTCACCAGTTCGTTGCCGAGCCGGATGAGCGCGGCAAGCTGGTCGATTTTGTATTCCTGCTTGATGAGCAGAGCACCGTTACGGACGAGGCGACGCGCGAGTCTGCCGTTGGCGTATCCGATGTTGTGCTTGGTGACGTTCTTCGTCCACTCGTCGAGGAAGGCGTCCACCAACTCGAAGCCGTCGTCGGCTTTCTTGCCGGCCTTGGCGTTCTTGTGTTTGCGCGGCGGTGCGGTGACGGCGGCAACCGCTGCCTGCTTGCGTTCATCATCAAGAGTTTGCGGTCGCGGCTCTCGATGTCCGGCCCACGGCGATTCTGTCTGGTCGGGCGGCGGTGCGGGAGCGATGCGCGATGCTGCTCCGGCTCCGGCACGAGCGGCGGCGACACTGCGTTGAAGTGCGCCGGTTCCTAGAGTTGGTGGTGCATCAGCCATTAGACGAATGTATCTCCATTAATATGCCGGACGATCTGATCGGCGGCACTGGATTTAGTAGGCCGCTTCATCGCTTCTAACTGCCGGTTGAACTGCGCGAAGATCGCGGTCGGGTCGTTCGCCATCTTGATCATCATGCGCTGCGCGACTGTCTCGCTCTGCTCGGGCTCGATGTTGGCGCGCGGGCGCTCCATGTCTCTCGCGATCCATGCGTACATCGTCGCGTCGAGCACGTCGTCGTGGCCCCGAGCGACTTCGGCGTCTGTGCCTTCCATAGACGCGATCTGAATCTGCTCGATCAGCCGCTCGTCGCGGCAGATGAAGATTTGGTTTTCGAGCGCGATGCGGAACGTCGAGATTCGGATGTCGTTGGTGGAAGCAGTATCGATCCACCCAATATTCTGGCCAGGGCGATTGTGTATGCGGTCATCACGGCCGCGCCAACGAAGGAAACGATGGATAGGATAATCAAAATCGTTTTTCACCCTTCGGAGGACTTCGTTGCCGAAGCCGTCCGTGATCGCGATGTTGAGCAGCGCGTACTGGTACTCGCTGATTTCGAGCGTGCGATAGAATTTACCTGCCAAGGCAACCTCTCGTGCGACTCGATCAGGGGGAATACGACCTTCCAAAACTGCCGCAGTAGCACAGGTGGACCCGTTGACGACGACGATCGCCGCGAAGTCCGTGACACGATTCTCGTCACCACCTCGGAACCCGTCATAGCCACGAGCGGCGTCCACCCCGATATAGTACTCGCACTGCTTTTGCGGCTCTTCATAAATTCTCCACAGGCCGTTGTCGGAAATCCTGATCGTGATCGGAAACTGACTCTGCGTGTTGGACGGCACGAACGAGCCGATGCCGATTTTCGGCGGCACCTGAAGGTGGAGTTTCGCGAAGGCGCGTTCCTCGGCGGAGAACGCGGGCATTTCGGTTTGCAGGAAGCAACTCATCGGGTCGGACGGATTCTCCTGCTCGAAGAGTTCCTTCTTGCCGCGATAGCGCCCGCGTATCTCCATGCGGCGCCACGCGATTTGCGCGCGTTCCACGCCGTCCGCCATCAGCGCCTTCTCGTCGTTGTCGAGGTCGCCCATCTTCACGATGCTCGGATCGGCGTAGGCGTATGGGTCTTTCATCCACGGGCAGAAGTAGCGGACGAAGAGCGCGTCGCGACGCTTGTCCTTGACCCAGCGGGCCTGCTCCCACATTTCCTTGAACGCGACGCCGCGGCGGTCGGGCGACGGCGTACTCTCGATGCCGACGAACGTGTCGAGCGATCGAGGAACAATCGGCAGCATTGCGGTGAACGGCGACTGCGGCGGATAGTGAGCGGCTTCGGTGAGTTGCATAAACTGGGCGGCGTCACCGCGGCCCTCGCCGGTCGCTAGAGCTTTCGATCCCGCGATAATTGACGGTCTGCGTCCGGCGCCGATATTCAGCGCCGACACTTCGCGGCCGCCCTTACCCGATGCCGTGTACTCGGTGCGCACCTTCCCCGGCAGTCCGTGCGCCATGATCGAATACGACTTCATGATCTTGCCGAGCGTCGAACCGAGTTGAGCCATGACGATGCCCTGCAAGCCCTTCTGGAAGAACGCCATCGACGTGCCAACTCCAGTGATGACGCGCGACAGACCGACACGGCGGGGTTTGATGGCGATGATCCAGACGAGTTGCTTCTGATCCTGAACCTGAGCGCAGAGTTCGAGGAAGTCTTTTTGCGCCTGATTGGGCGCGAAGGGAACGAAGATGTGCGGCTGGAAACGATCTTCCAGTCGGTACACTGTCGAGAACCAGTGGGGTAACTTCCTGAAATCTATAAGGGACAATCGGTCTAGCTTTCCTGCTGCTGCGCGACCGCGTTCTTGTGCTGGAGGTCGATCAGTTTGTCCGAGCAGCGCGAGCTACAGGCGTACATCTCGTCGAACTTGCCGGTATTCCGGTTGAACACCGATACCTGGTTGAAGATGCGGACGTTGGCGAGCGGCTTGTGACAGCCGCCGCAGGTGCCGGACGTAGCCTGAACGAGACGGCGGTTGCAGCGCTCGCCGATTTTCTGCATCTCGCCGGAGACTATGCCGTACTCGACGTTCTGCTGCTTGGCGTCAATTGTAGCGAGATGGGACTGCTCCCAGTTGCGGAGCATCTCGATGACGCCTTCGGGGGAGTGGGGATCGATTTCGGGGATTTCTGTGTGCGCGTGTTTTGCCATTACCGACTCCTAGTTGCCGTAACCCTTAAAGCGATCAGGATTGACGAGATTTCCTAACTCTTTGTCGAGTTGCTGTTTCTTCGCGGCTTCCAACATCTTCGGCTCCCACTTGATGAAGAGCAACTTGCAGGTCTTGCAGCCGAAGGTCGAATACCAACGGGCCTGCGGAGTGCCGTGATCGCCGTAGTGCTTCACGTCGGATTTCGGGCACTGGCCGCGCTCGAAGTTTTCGCAGAGGGGCAGATCCATTATGCCGCCTCCTGCGCCGATTCGCGCAGTCCCTCGTCGCTCCACATGCGATGGCACTTCTCGCAGGTCGCATAAAGACCATTTGCTGATGGTCGCCTAATTATGCAAGCTTCACCAGCAGGTTTCATCGGTCCCAATCGGCCACCACATTCCGGGCACTTGCGCTTCGCTTTCACGGCAGCACCTCCATCACCTGATTGGGCTGATGCACGACGGCACCGAGCAGGCAGGTATTCTTCACGTCGCCGTAGCCGAAGAGCGTCGAGAGGTCAGCGCCGCCGCCGAAGCGATTCAGATGCGTGTCGAGATGATACCCCGGCGGACAGACGCGACTCGAGTCGCAGCGCACTTCCATCACCGAGCCGTCGAAGCGCGCGAGGCAGGTTTGTAGTTGCATGTTCGGCACCGGCATGAGGAGCGCGGAGAAGGTCGAGATACCGATGCTACTCGCCAGCCTTTTCAGGATTCGCCTCCACCGCGGCTTTCGGGCGGCGGCTTCGTCTCTTAGGCTGTGGAGTTTCTTGATGCCCGGCGTTAGGCCCGGCTCGTCGTAATGCTGCATCCGCGAGCGCAACGAGGTCCGGTTGCTGACTGGGTACGCTTTCATCGGCGTCCTCCGCTTCGATTTCGAGATGCCTGATTAATTTGCGCCAGTGGATGCGCGCCGGCTGCGACGTGAAGGTGACGCGCGCCGTCACGCCGTTGCCGACCGGGATGGTGAGTTCGACGGCGCTGCGTTCCATCATGTTTTGCGGCGGGCGCATGAAGGGCGGTTGAAACGGTGCGGGTCCGCCATCCACTCCGCGGTTATTCACGGGCTGAAGATTCTGCGACATCATCAGCCGAAGCGACTCGGGACTCGGCGTGCCCCCGTTCGCCATCGCCTTCAACACATCGGGCGGAATGTTCTCGGCGAGTTGCTGCGGCGTCGGCGTCGGCCCCGTCACGATCTCCGGCACGTAAGCGGGGTCCGTGACTGGCACCTGCGCCGTTCCGCCACCATCGTACTGCGCCCGCAACGCGCTCGAATCGAAGTGAATCTCTTTGCCGCCGCCTGCGCTCATCGTCGGTACTCCTCTCGCTACTATGTCCGGCGTCACCGGCGGCGCATCAACCCACTGGGGCATTTCGATTTATCCGTTGACTGAGACGGGCAAGAATATATCGAACTGTACCTAAGTATCGGGCTTCTGCGAAGAATAGCCGTTGCGCTCGCTGTCGTTTGCGGTCGCGATTTTCCATCGCTCGCTTCCAACGCTCTAGGCGATCAGGCAATCCAGTAAGAGCGTCCCACAGTTCTTGGCCTGTTTCGATATCATCCTGCATCGCTGATCTCCCTTACCCACTTGCCGGTCGCGTTCATCTCCACCCGAAACTGCGCTAGCCCCGGAAACTCCTTCGGCTGGAACTTGAACTCCTTCGGCCGACTCTCCCACAATAGCCGCGTTAATTCCATCAGCCGCCAGGTCGTCTCCGCGTCCTTCTGCCGGTGCCACGCCACCGAGCACTTCCGCCCGCAGAACGTCCCGTCCCTCTTCGACCGCGCCGCCTTCAGCGTCTTTTCCAGACCGCACCACTCGCAGGTAATCGTGACGGGGTTGGCCGGGCGGAACACCATCTACTTGCCCCAGTCCTCGCTCCACGCTTTCAATTTCGATGAATCGAAGCGCCAATCACTCCCGATTCTAAATGCCGGTATCCTCCCCGCTCTCACTAACCGATATACCGTCGTGTAGTGCATCTTCAGCCATGCGGCTACTTCCGGCGTAGTCAGGATCGGGGGGAGGTCGCTCACGGCGTCCTCGTCGCGGTCGGCGTCGCCTTCGGACTCGGCGTGGAAGTCTTGGTCGCCGTACTCGTCGCCCCCTTCACCGGCCACACCTGCCCCTGGTAACACCCCGCCTTCCCGCCCACGTTCTTGTACATCCCCCAACTGCTCCCGTCCGGCGCCAACCCCATGCAGCAGCACCCCTGACAGATCGTCGTCTGCGCGTACAGCGGGGCGGACACGAGGAGCAGCGCGAGCAGGGCGAAGAGCCTTACACTTTTTCTCTGGTAAGCCATTTGGAAAACGCACTCGGCGCGAGAACCTCTTTCATCACGTGATCCATATGGCGCACGACGTAGGGGTAGCGTTCGTCTGGCGTCATCGTCGCCCACCGCGCATCAATTTCGGGAGGAATGCATGAACACGTCCCTTCTTCTTCGTCAGCCATCCACACCCCTTATCAAGTAACGTGACACCTTGTCAACCCCAAGGCGGGTGTCGGGGTTTGTTGCTGTCAAGCCAAGGGGGACGCCACCGGTCGGAGCAGGCTCGGACTTTGCCCGCCGGCGCTGACTGCCAGGACGAGAGCGGGCGCCGCGGATTCCCGATCGAAGAGCGCCCGCGATCGAGGTCGCGAGCTGGATTGAATCAAGGGGTTGCTTTGACCGGGCACCATGCCCCAAGGACGCCGGCCATTGGACTGTCCGCGCGGTCAGTGAAGCTTGGCTAATTCGCGCGCTTGCTTGATGCTCACGCCCTGTGCGCGTAGTTCGCGGTATCGTGCCGTCCACGCGTCGCGCGCTATCCACGCCGCCTTCAGATTGGCCCAGTCACGTGACCGCCAATACTTTGCGCGACCGAGCCCTGCAAGTCGCTGTCGCGCTCGCGTGCCCGTCTGTGAGTCAAAGCGCACTGGCGAAAGCCCGTATGGGGTAAAGGATTTCAGAATGCGAGGGTTTGCGTCTCCGAGAGATAGTCGATAGCGGAGCGGAGGATACGAACATCGTCTTTGAAGTTACCAAGGCCGAGATTGCAATTGGTGCACAGATAGCCGCGAAACTTGCCGGTTTTGTGATCATGGTCGCGTGCCAGCCGACGCTTGCCCAACCATACGCCCACGCCGCAAATGCCGCAATAACGACGCTGCCAACTCCGGTCTCTCGCGAATAGAAGCGCCGCGCTCAATCGTTCGTTCATTTGTAATGTTACCTCAGTTGACTTCGATTCCGGCCTTGAGCACTTGGATAACGACGGCGCGGATGAGAGTCGCGGGTTTGACGCCGTGCGCCTTGGCGAGGATCACTTGATACTCGGCAGGAGTGAAGCGAACCGAGACGATGCGCGTGGCGGTTTCCTTGGCGGGCAGTTTTATTTTCATAGTGCCATACTGGCACGAAATAAATATGTTTGCAACCTGTCATTCGCTCTTGACATACATTTCGTATTCTGTCAGATTAAGAGCGTTCGCCAGTCTGAAGGTTACGAGGGTACAAACTGAATATAACGGAGGAATGGGGAATGAAAGCTGACACAATCGCACTAGGGATTTTTGGACTCGCGATCTTCTCGTTCGCAATCGCCACGCTGGGTCAAGAGTTAGCGCGATGAGTACTTATAGCAACAATAATCCGCAAATCGCGTTGCACCATATCCGCCGTCGCAATCGGAATAATACATATTGCGGAATGCCTAGCGCTGCTTATGCCGCCGACGCGCTGATTTCTCGTCAGAAAGCTTTGCAGTTAAGCGCCTACGAATACGACATCGAATTAAAAGGCTGCCAATCGTGCATGGCGGGACTGTCCGCAGAGATAGCAGATAGCTAGAGACTGAGGTCACGAGGGTACAAAACGATCTGTTTGGGAGGGCTTGAAAATGTTGAATCTTAATCTGACCGAAGTGCGCGAGACGATCACCGTGAAGCCTGATGGGAAGGTCACCGTCGATTACTTTTTCGACTTTGCGGACAAGAGCTACGGAATGCTGGCGGCGGCTTTTCCTGTCGGCCAGACTGCTACGTTTCGTCGCGTGTGCGCGAGTGTCGAGGAGTCGCGATGAACCGCGTCCGCTTCCCACTAATGACGCTGGAATATCTGGCGGTAACGGCGATGCTGGCGGCCGGTGCGCTTGTGGCCGGCTCCTGGCTCGCCGACGCCATTACCGCGAGACTCGAAACGCTCTGTAACTTGATGCGCTAATGGGAGAAATGACGATGAACGAAGTATGCAAAGCTGTCTATTTGGTCGGATTCTTTCGGACATTCTATGCGTTCGTCGCGGTCGGCTTGAAGCCTGAACTCGTCAATCGCGTATGCAGAGACTACGATACCGGCCTACGCATCGTGCCTGTTGAGGATGGCGTCGATGCCTTCTCGACCGCCCCATGACCTGCCAGCCAATAGAGATTATCTGCGAGAGGGAGGAGTGAGTTATGCGTATCGGAGAAAAGGACTCGCGCGGCTTTCGCTATGTCGGCAATCTGTCCGCTGTCGATCCCGCATACTCGATTGAATTATCGTGCGATGCCTGTGCCGTGTTTTGGATTGGATGTTTCGACGCTAATTGTTGCCCCGAATGCGGCGACGGTACGGATTGGCTCGCCCACACCGCGCATAAATACGCCCCAAGCGACGAGGAAAGCGAATGAGCAAACGAGACGGCAAAGGTGATGTCGCGTCGATGGCCGAAGTCCGCGAACTCCACGACGACAACGGCGACGAATACGCATCTAATCGGGTCTGGTCCGCGCTCGCGCTCGCCATCCACACAATCGACAAGATGCTGCCTGCTGTTATGGCTCTAGCGAAACAATCGTGCGTTTGCAGCATCAACTATCAGTGCCTTCGATGCGAGGCTAAGCAGCTACTCACGGAGATCGACTGATGACCTGTGAACCTATCGAGATTATCTGCGAGGACTGCGGGCGGCTGCGAACGTCGGTGCTCGTCGATGCGCCTCACATGACGCCATTCGACAAGCGCAGGCTCAGGCTCGAAGCATTCATCCTCGCCATGCACCGAGAGGCGCAACATGGCGAAAAGTAAAGGCGCTGTCGATTTCAAAGAATGTCCTTACTATCTCGCGCGCAAGGCGTGGAAGTGTAGATGCGGTTCTTGCGATGTCTGCGGCTTTCACAAGCACACCGCGATTCATGGGCCTCTCTACGGCGGATCGGTAGGCTCCGCGCCTTGGGGACACGAATTCAGACCGTCTAACGCCCGCGCCATGCACAGGGACGCGCCCAAGGAGAACTGTCCATGAAGAAACATCTTTTTGCTCGCATCGTAAAAACCGAAGACCAGTACTCAATCGTCTGCCGCGCGTGCGATTGGAAAGGCTTTGATTACGATACAGAATCGGAAGCCGTCGATATCGGCCAACGTCACAACGCACATTTTCATAAAGGGATCACCGTTGAAGGAGCGCGCACAACTTTCAAAACCCGCTGACGCACAGGGACGCGCCCAAGGAGATTCCGAAGTGAGCGATACCGACTACCGAGAATTGGCCCAATGGCTTCGTGAAGGTTCTCACGGATATGTCGGTTGCCCGAAGGCCGCCGATGCTATCGACGCTCAGGCCCGCGAGATCCAAAGGCTGCGCGCGGCGCTGGAGAATTACCAACGGTGGTGTACCTGTCGGGGATTCGGCGCTGGTGAATGCGGCGCAACAATCTCGGACGAGTATGCGGCGACTGTATCGCACAAGGCGGGTTGTATGGCGCTGGCCGCCCGCGAAGCCCTCGCCAAAGGAGAATAACACCCCATGCTCACCAAAGTTAGGGAAGCTGAGATTCGCGCCGCCGCTCTAGGCGATAACGAACAGCCAATAGTCTTAATCGGATTCGCTCGCATCGTGGCTCAAGACCTCCTCGCCGAGTTGGACGAAACAAGGGAGCGGGTCGCGCGGCTGCGGGAGTTTGCCATCAAGGTGCGCGATAGGGGTGCGGGTCCGATCATGCACCGTTTAGAAGCTCGCGCGGTAATTGAAGCCGACGACCTAGCAGCAGCCAACAAGGAGCAGCCATGAACCACCGCGCCCTTCTCCACGCTGAAATTCGCAGACTCAACCCGCCACGTCGTCGGAGGCTGTCTATGTGCATCAACCATCGAATCGCGCGCCCCACTCCCAATGCTTGGCGCCTCGACCGCCAGCGCCGCCGCTTCCCGCTCCGCATCGTCCTGGGCTGCGCCGCGCTCGCCGGTCTGTTATGGTTTCTGGCCTTCGGGGTGATTAGCAAGTAAAATCAAGTTTGGCTGAGCACGACGGTCACCGCATCTAGCGCATTCGTCCGCAGATCGCGCCGCCGCCTACGCGAGTCTCAGCCAATCCCTCACTTCGTTCCCAAGGTCGGCGTCGTGCCAAATTGCATCCCACGTTGCGCCGTCCGATTCTTCGCGATGCCGATGTAATTCTCCGACAGCTCCAGCCCGACCCAGCGGCGCCCGAATCGCTCCGCTACCTTGCCGACAGTGCCGCTGCCGATGAACGGATCGAGTACGAGGTCGCCGGTCCTGCTGCCCGCCAGGATGCACGGCTCGATTAGCTTCTGCGGGAACGTCGCGAAATGCGCCTCCGGTGTCGGCTCGCTGTTCACCGTCCACACGCTGCGCTTGTTGCGACCGTTCGGATCCACGTTTGCCATTGGAGCATTGCCGCCAGCTCGTCCGCCGCTAATCATCTGGGCCCGTCCCGATGGATGCCCGCGTACCGTCTCACCATTCCACGGTTTCATCATTCGCTGAATAGACGATTCAAGATTTGGCTCTCTAATGGCGTCTTGATCGTAGAAATATCGCTCGCTCTTACTCAGCAGGAAAATATACTCATGGCTGCGCGTCGGCCTGTCCGTCACTGATTCCGGCATCGGGTTGGGCTTCGCCCAGATGATGTCAGAGCGCAGATACCAGCCATCCGCCTGCAACGCGAATGCGACCCGCCACGGGATGCCGCAGAGGTCTTTCGGCTTGAGGCCGGGGACCGGGATTCGATTGTCGAGGCACGATGCGTCAGGCTGGAAGTTGCCCGATGGCCCTCGGCCGGATCCGGCGTAGGAATCCCCCAGATTCAGCCACACAGTCCCGTCATCGCGCAGCACCCGCCGCACTTCCCTGAACACGCTTACCATCGTCGCCACGTAGGCTTCTGGCGTCGGTTCCAAGCCTATCTGTGCATCTCGCCAGCGTGAGCCACATTTCCGGCATTCATTCGCAAATTGGTAGGTAAGCGTCCCTGCGCTCGTTAGCTGCTTCGCTGCCGTAATCGGGTCGCGCCCGCCCCTCGGTGGTTCCAGATGGTCGCAATCAGCATCCCCGCCTTCCCATCGCGCCGTCCCGTAATCCCTCAAACCCCAATACGGCGGACTCGTTACCACTGTCTGCACGCACCCGTCGCGCAGCGGGATATGGCGGGCGTCGGCGCGGAGTATCATCGCAAGGTCGTCGTCGTGAGCCGCGCCCGCCGTGAGCACTTCCAGCATTCGCCGTCCTCGCCTACGAACTCACTCGAGACGTGCCCCAGCGTGAAGTGCTGGGTCGTAATCGTCGCGCCGCATCGCGTACAGGGCTGCGTCTCGTCCGGCGGTAGAGTCTCGAAGAGTTCGCCTTGGTTCACGGCCGGCACAGCTCCTCGATCGTCCTGAGCGCCCGCGGCAGGTAGGTAAGCATCAGCCGGTGCTCCGCCTGCCAGCGGCGGTGGTAGATTCGGTACGCCTCGCGGTGTGAAACCCCAAGGGACCGCCCCGACCCCGGAAAGCCCATCGCTCGCAGGGGAGGTTTGCCCGGGGGTTCTGCCGCGGGGCGGCCTTGGGTGACTCTGTTCATAACTTTTCCTTAAATAGCGATAGGGTTTCGCCGATTCGCTTTGCCGTGTCGTCGCGGATGAATCCAGGCAAGTCTCGAGTGTCTATTTGAATCATCGGAGGGATCTGGATGGGCAGGCCCATCTCATCCAGAATCTTAGGAGTATGGTTTTCCCTCATCTTCTTTAGGCGGTATTCGAGGCGCCGGTCGGCCGCGCACGTCGAGCATTCAACGAACTCAGGCAGGTCGTCGACTTCGTCTTTTAAGACGGGGATTTCGTAGCCGCACGACTCGCATTCGACCGTCGTATCGGCGTAAACAATTGCTAGGTTTAACCTATGGTTTTGATTTGCTAAACCTATCATTTCCGCTCCAAAAACATCTCGCTATTTCAATTCTTTTTTCTCAAAATGCTAGGTTTAGGTGATTCTGAAACCTACCTTTTTTTCGTGGTAGGTTTGAAACCTAGCAAAACCGCCTATTCCCGCTTCACTTCGGCCAGCGTCAGAACGCCGTCGTAGGTCTTGCTCGCGTAGATGAACGGCGACCGCTTCAGCCCCTCGCCCTCGCGCCGGATGCGTCCCTCGTTGAAGAGATTGCCGAGCGCCGTCCGCACGACCGACTTCTGAAGATGGATCTCCCGGGCGAGGCTGGCGAGGTCAAAAGGCCGATCGTTATTCGCCGCCAGGAACGCCGCCACAGGGTCCGCGGCCGCGCGTCCCTTATCCTTCCATGAGAACGGTTCTCCTAATACAACGCGGCTCGTATCGGCGTCGAGGCTCAGCACATATTCGGCGTCGAACGGCACGAAACCCGCCGCCTTGCCCTTCGACGATCTCACCGTATGGATGCCGTTCCGATTCGTCACGACGAACCGCGCGTTGACGCCGCCGCTGAAGGAGATGCTACCAAAGCCGGCAGTCGCCACGTCGTCATCGTCGCTGCGGCCGCGTGGTATGTGACCCGGGAGCGCCAGGTGCGCGTTGATGGTCTTGGCAATCTCCGACAGCATCCCCATCAGGTATGTGTTCGTGTAGCTGTGGAAATCCTCGATCGCCTTCAGCCGTGGGTATGGGTCGATGATTACCAGCGTTGGCTCGAAATCCTTGAGCACCTTAACAAATTGCTCAAGCCCGTTCTCGATCTGGGCCATATTCGGCTCGAACATGAATTTACACCACGCCGCGTCCGCGTCGGTAAACCCGAGCTTCGCAAACTCGTCGTAGGTGACGTCCTCGCCGTCCGCGTCGAGCATCGCGTAAAATACCCGCCCCTTGACGGTCTGGCGCCCGAGGAACGGTTCGCCGCGGATAACCGCCATCGTCAACTCGCGCATCAGGGTCGTCTTGCCGGCCTCGACCTTGCCGCTCCATGATGATGTTTCCCGCCGCGCCAGCATTCCCTCGACCGCCCAATCGCGAATATGCTCTGCGCGCCGCACGCGCATCTGACCCCAATCGAATATCTCGACCGATGATTTTGTCAGTTGCGGAAGGTCGGACGGGGTGAGTTCGAGCGCTTGGAAGGGGGCTAGTAGTCGTTCCGTCTCGCCGATCAGCGCCGACGCGCTGACTCCCTCGTAAGCCGCAGAGGCTAGCTGCGTAGCGTGCGTCGCGATCTGCCGTGTGATCGCCTTGCTCTTGACGATGTTCGAGTAGTGGGCCACGTTCTGTGCAGTCGGTACGACGACCGCCAATTCCGCGAGGTACGCTGGTCCCCCGATGTGTTCTAGCTTCCCCTTGAGTTCGGTTGAAAGCGTCACCGCATCGATCGGCACCTTATCCCGCCAGAGCGTCCGCATCGCCTTGAAAATCTCGCGGTGCGACTCCCTGTAAAAATCCTCCGGCTTGAGTATCCGATTCGCCTCCTCGATCGCGTCGTTGTCGAGCAGCACGGCGCCCAGCACCGATTGCTCGGCCTCGAGGTTCTGCGGCGGGACTCTGCGCAGGATGTCGTCAATTCGGGATTGCTGCGGAGCTGGCAACTGGCGGGGTTTCGTGGCCGGTGCGCGTTTTGGCTCCTCAATTGAGGTCGAAGAAACTGCACTGCCGTTCAGAAAGAACTTCCCGACTGCATCGTCAGCGCAACCCCCAAGACATTTCGTCTTGAGGCTACTGACCGCAATCCGATGAACCGTCCCGTTAGAGAGGGGGCAATCCGCCGTGAACGCTGTGCGGTCTGTTCTCCATTTTACTGATTTGAGCTTCTCTGCGCGTTCATCTAAGTCCAATGCACCGCTCCACCACCGAGATTTGCCGAGCACCGGGGTCGAGTGGTCAGGGGTGGTGGGGCCTTTCCACCTCGAACACCCGGCCTCAGCGAAGTGTGTTGTACGCTTTCTGATTTACGATTGCAAGCGCGTCTGTGGATAGACGTGATTAGGTGACCTGTTGACATGGTGCGCGCGATTTGCAATATTGCGCGTCATGGCGAAATCAACGGTTCGATTTACAGTCTATCTTGAGCGTGACTGGATTCAGGCGATCCGCATGGAAGCGATCCGGCGCAACGTCACCGCAAGCGTGCTCGTGGCGTCGGCGCTGCTCAAGGATCGCGGCCTCGCATCCAATCTGCGCTCGCTAACCAACGGCAAGGAGAAACGATGAGTCAGCTACCCTCAGAGAACACGGCGCAGAGGCAGAACGACGACGGGTTGCAGAAACCGGCGAAGCAGAAGCGCGAGCGCAAGACCGGCGAAGCAGAAGCGCGAGCGCAAGACCGGCGTGAAGCGCCGCGGCCGCTCCGTCACCGTATCTGTCACCCTGAGTGGCGAAGTCGCGAAATGGGCGAAGTCGCGAAATGGGCGAAGTCGCAGGCCGATGATCAGTTTCGCACCCTCGAAGGCCAGATCGCTTACTGCGTTCGCTTCACGATGGATAAGGAGTTTGCCAATGGCTGACACATTCCTGACCCTAATCGACACGCGCGCCGACGAAATCCGCGCCCTGCTCCCCAAGTACCTCACGCCCGAGCGATTCTTCATTCTCGCTCGCGAAGTCGAGCGCAACCCTCAACTCCGCTCCTGCACGCCACAATCCCTTTTCGACTGCGTGCTCAAAGCCGCACAGTGCGGTCTCGAACTCGGCACCGTCGATCAGCACTGCTACATCATCCCCTACAAGAACGAAGCGCAGTTGCAGATCGGCTGGCGAGGGATGGTATTCCGGCTCGTCCAAGCTGGTTGCGTCGTTCAGATGACTGCCAATCTCGTCCGCGAAGACGATCGCTTCGAGGCCGAACTCGGCACCGACCCGAAGATCACCCACTACCCCGCGAAAGAGAAGCGAGGCAAGATCACGCACGTCTACTCAGTCGCCGTGATGCCTGGGGGCTACAAAGATTTCGAGATTATGGACCTCGACGACATCGACGCCATCAAGAAAGCCGCGCTCCGAATCTCTGGCAACAAGCCCTCCCCCGCGTGGCAGTACTTCGAGGGCGAGATGATCCGCAAATCCGTCATCCGGCGGCATGCCAAGCGCCTGCAGGGCGACCGTCGCGGCTTGATGAAAGACGATGAGGCGGCTCGCCTCGACCTGACGTTCGCCACAACCGCGCGAGATGCCGGCGAAGTTGAGGTACAGCCCGAAATCCCCGACGCATCGGACGGGACCAAGGCCCCTACGCCCCGCCGCGTCCAGCCCGAGATACCACCCAAAGAAGATCGTCCGCTCTCGACGGGCGAGGTTGACGACCTCTTCGACCAATGGATCAGTCTCGGCGGCAAGCGCAGCGCTCTCGCTCCCTTCCTCGAAAAGAATTTCAGCGTTGACGATTTGGTCAAGTTGAGGCTCAGTCAGATCGAGCCGCTGACCAGCGCGATGCAGTCGGAGTTGGCGGGATGATCCGCAACAGGCTCAAAGCGATGGAGATTGCTTGCGCGATTATCTCGCTCGCATGGCATTCTCGCGACCCCGAAGCGTCCCGTTGCTGCGACGGCTTTTGCGAGAAATGCCCAGCGTCACGGTATCCCGAAGGGTTCAGAACCGCTGGCGATGACCTCAAGTACGTAGAGCAAGCCGTTCGCGAGAAGTTGGTCAGGGACGGCATCGAACCTCATTATCAGTCTTTGAAAGAACTCGAATGGCTGTGGGCAGAGGCGAAACTATGAACAACTGGCCCTCGACCACGACTGTGCTCAAGGATGCCGGTCTCTACGGCGACGCCGAGCGTTGGTATCACCACGCCGACGCCACCCAGCCCGCAGAGTACGAGTGCAAGAACTCAGCGCAGCGCGGCCGGTTCGTCGATGGCGGCTGCAATCTGCTGGCGATGGGCAAGACCCTGGGCGACGGTTGGAAGTCTCACGAAGCCTGCTGCATGCCGTTCCTCGAAGGCTACCGAGAATTCCTGCTGCGCCACAAGGTCAAGCTCATTCAGTGCGCCTACGAAGTTGTGAACAAGGCAGAGCGCTACGTCGGGCATCCCGATCAGACCGTGATGCTCTGCGATGGTCACGGCAGCGAGGTGCGCGCCACGCTCGATGTAAAGAGCGGCGGCTTTCCTCCTGTCACCCCGCTACAGCTCGCGAGTTACGAATCGGCCCAGCGCTCAATGGGAATGCCGCGATCGATCCGCGTCGGGCTGCAGCTAACTCGCGGAGATTTCAAACTCCACTACTTCAACGATCCGCGCGACTTCGATGAGTGGACGATTCTCGTGCGCGCTCATTGGATACGCGCGAAGTTCCAAGGATTAGGAGCATGAGTCCTCTCAGCAAATCCCGACAGGCAGCGTTGGATCTGCGCGAAGAACGCCGTCAACTCCCGCCTGTCCCTGAAACCGACAAGTGCGCGACTTGTGGCGGCTACATCGGCTCAGACCCTCGGTACGATTGGCTGACCCGATGCGTGTGTGCTTTACGAAAGGGTGAAACAGGGGTGCCGCTCGATGGCTCTGGCGGTCCAAGGAGTGCGGATGGGTCTCTCCCCCCACCTGTCCGCACTCACCCCGCTAACAATCATGGAGATGCCCCGATGCCCGAGACTCAGCTACCCACGACCGAAGTCACCGCACGCCCGATGTTCGCGCCGCTTGAGACGACGCTTGGCGGTTTGCTCGCCCGTCAGAAGGAACTCGTAGGCAAGCCGCTGACCCGAATGGTCGTCGAAACGGCAAAGGAACTCGACGACGACGCGAAAAAGTTTCTCGCCGCGGCCGAGGCATCCGACGCTCGCAAGGCGGTAGAGAACGCCTACGGCGTGCATCGGTTCTTGTCGCGGATGTTTAAGACCGCCACAGACCCAGCCCAGGAAGTGCGTCGCTACTGCTCGGGCCTGATGGCGAAGTGGGAGCAGGAACGCCGGCGCGTCGCAGATGAGGAACGTCGCAAGCGCGAGGAAGAGGCTCGGAAGGCGCAGGAGGATCAGCGTCTCGCAGAGGCCGCGCATCTGGAGGCGCAGGGGCACATTGAAGAAGCCCATGCCGTGCTAGAGGCCCCGCCCATCCCGGTCGCGCTCCCTGACGAGAAGGAACCAGCCGGTAAGGTTCAGGGCGTCACCGTTACCTTTGTGTACAAATTTCGCGAACTCCATTCGCCCGAGCTAGTGGTCGCTTGGCTCGCGAAGCATCCCGAAGATATTCTTGCCCTCTTCGACCCCAAGCCAGGGGAACTGAAGCGCCGCATGACCTCCGCGAAAGGGTTGTGGGACTTCCCCGCCACGTTTACCAAAGAACCGGAGACGCGCAATCGTGGCTAAAGCGTTCCGCTTGACAGCGCCCAAGCCCTTTATCCCGAAGGAGTACGACGAGCAAGTCGAGGTGTTCAACTGGCTCGCGACCTGCCAGCTCGACGGCGCCGGAATGGCCTTCTCGACGCTGAACGGAATCCGTCTCTCGATCGGCCTCGCGAAGAAGGCGAAGCGCGCCGGCAACAAGCAGGGCGTGCCCGACATCCTGGTCGATATGCCCGGTGGTGGTCGGAAGAACTGCGGATGCCCGCTTTACCACGGTCTGCGCATCGAGCTCAAACGCGAGAAAGGCGGCGTCGTATCTCAGGAGCAAGAGGACTGGCACGACAATCTGCGCGCGCTCGGATACAAGGTCGTCGTCGCGAGAGGATTCCAGGAAGCAAAGACAGCACTGAAGGAGTATCTGGATCAATGAAACTCGATAGCGCGAACCCCAAGCACAACATCACCTGCGACGAATGCGGAGCGCCCGCCCACCTCTGCATCCTGCTGGATCACGTCCAACTCAACCTGTGCGTCGATCACACGCAGCAGTTATCGACCGAATTGAACGTCGTCTGCCGCTACTGGCCCGTGGAGATTGACGCATGAAGAACATCCGAGTCGAAGAGAAGCATCCGGTCCAATGGGACAAGAAGGCGCGCCGCACGCTCATCGCAGACCGTGAGCCGAAGCGGGTCTGGAAAAAGCAACTCGCAGAGTATCGCGCTGGCCTAGTCGATCAGTTGCGCAAGCTCGGCGCGACCGAAATCCTGCTGACCTACAACGAAGGGGATCAGGCTCGCATCGACCCCGGCGTCGCCGTCTACTTCTCGAAGTCGCGCGAAGAGGACTATAGCTGGCAGACCGCGCTGGGGATCGATAATCCCGCCCCTACACTCGCGGAGATCGACGAAGCCTACCGACGCAAGGCGATGCAGTATCATCCCGACCGCGAAGGCGGCGACGTGAATCAGTACCTCCTCATGGGCCAGCATCGCGACCGCGCGAAAGCGTGGGTCAAGAACGTCAGCGGGAACCATCAGTTCGTGGTGGCGTTGGACCTCTACACTGAGCCGCGCTGGAACATGAACGCGATCAAACTCGCCATCGCCGCGCTGCGTAAGCTCGAAGAGTTGGGGCTGCCGGGGATGCTGGAAGCGTCGCTACAAGGATTCCGTACCGCGATTGAGGATAAGAGCAACGGCAAAGCCGACGAGGTAATCCGACAATGACGTGGAAGGAATTTAAGGCGCGCTGCGAAGAGTTGGGCATCGAAGACGATCAGCAGATCGGGATCGACAGCATTGATGATGACGGCGTTGCGCTCTTCCATGTAGAGACTTACCTCGGCAATCGCAGTCACGGGCAGTTGATGAAGGTCAAGGAGCCGAAACATGGCGAATGAACTATCGCTGCTTAGGCCGACCGTCGAGCCGGACTCGCACGACTACCGCCGCGACGTTCAGCGCCTCGAAGATGAGAACCGCAAGCTCCGGCGCGACCTCGAGGATGCGACCACGGAGAAAGACCGGCTCGCACGC
>Ga0210390_10000283_pt1 | contig 55600 bp, 46 predicted proteins | sample IncBWH11OmetaG_FD_161050 | JGI IMG/M metagenome (GOLD analysis project Ga0210390, IMG submission 161050) | Forest soil microbial communities from Barre Woods Harvard Forest LTER site, Petersham, Massachusetts, United States - Inc-BW-H-11-O ... | reverse complement strand
GACCGGAGACGGGGCGCTCGCCTTCTCGGGTGGCAGCGGCGGCGCGCTTTCTTTCACCGATTCCGCGGCCGGCGCCGACTCCGACTCGCTCTCGCAGTCGGTTTCGCAGGGAACGATGGCTCTTGGCTCTGCGACGGGGTTGAGCTTTACCACCGGCACCAACGGCTCGGGCACCTTCACAGTGTCGAGCCCAGTCGCCAGTGTGAACTCGGCCCTCAACGTGGTTACTTCCCCGGGAGATGCGCTGTCGAGTTCGACCAACGCGTCGCTGACCGTCAACGCTCTGGCAGCTCCGGCAATCACTGCACCTAGCACGGCGCCAGAGACCGAGAACATCTCGCTCGTCTTCTCGAGCGGCAACAGCAGCGCGATTTCCGTTATCGACGCCGCGGCGGGTAGCAACACCGACTCGCTTTCGCTGTCGGTTTCACACGGAAGGCCGACTCTGGGTCCCACAACCGGGTTGAGCTTCGCGACCGGTACCAACGGTTCCCCCTCGTTCACCGCGACGGGCACGATCGCCAACCTGAACGCGGCTCTCAATGGCCTGACCTACAAACCCAGAGCCACGCACGTCGGGTCCGATTCCTTGCCCCTTTCGGATTCGGACCGGGGCGACAGTCAGTCGGGCGCCACGACTGCGGTTTTCACGGCGACCGCGCTCAGCGCGCCGGCCATTGTCGCGCCCCCCTCGGGCACGTCGGACCAGAACGGATCGCTCGTCTTCTCGACAAGCAACGGCAACGCCATCAGCTTTAACGGCGCCGACGCTGGCAGCGGCTCGAATTCTCTTACGCTTTCGGTCGCGCACGGGACGATCACGCTGGCGTCCGCCACCGGCTTGAGCTTCACCACGGGCATGAACGGCTCGGATTCGTTCACCGTGACGGGCTCTGCCGCCAATCTGAACGCGGCTCTCAATGGCCTGACCTACAAACCCGGAGCCACACACGTCGGGTCCGATTCCTTGTCCCTCTCGGACTCGGACCGGGGTGACAGTCTTGCGGCCGCCACCACTGTGGTTTTGACGGTGACCGCGCTCAGCGCGCCGGCGATTGTTGCGCCCCCCTCGGGCACGCTGGACCAGAACCGATCGCTCGTCTTCACGACAAGCTATGGCAACGCCATCAGCATTAAGGGCGCCGCTGCTGGCAGCGGCTCGAATTCTCTCACGCTGTCAGTCGCGCATGGGACGATCACGCTCGCGTCCACCACCGGCTTGAGCTTCACCACGGGCATGAACGGCTCGGATTCGTTCACCGTGACGGGGACCGCGGCCAATCTGAATGCGGCCCTGAGCGGAATGGTCTACAGGCCGACCAGGAATTTCTCAGGGTCGGATTCGCTAGCCGTGAAGGTCTCGGATCCCAACGGCTACGCTTTTACGAACGTGGCACTCAGGGTCAACGTAATCGCTCCGACCCTGACGGCTCCGATGATCGGCACCGCGCCCCTGAACGGGACGCTGACCTTCTATAAAAGGGCGATCAAGATTGCCGACGTCAACGCCAGCACCGACATCGAACAGGTCGTGCTGAGAGCGACTCACGGCAACCTCAGACTCGGGTCGACGACCGGAATCACGTTTGTTTCCGGTGCAAACAATTCCGCGTCGATGACGATCAGCGGGACATTGACCAGTCTCAACGCATTGCTGAACGGCCTGAAATTCACGCCGACAACCGACTTCTACGGCTCTGGAACGATCAGCATAAAATACACCGACGCCAAGAACGGCCTTTCGGTCTCGACGAAGATCGCAGTCACAGTTGGGACAACCCACGCCAGCTTCGGACCGCCCATCCAAACGGCGTCGCCCCAATCGACCGGCGTCTCCCCTGCTTCGCAGTCGACTCCGAGCACAGTCGGAGGAACAGTCACCTCACCAGATTTGTCGGGCACCTTGCCGGCCGACGACTTAGCGCGTTGGGACAGGTTTATGGAAGCAATGGGACTGCTGAACCGCTCGTGATGTCGCGGGCGAACAGCGCGCTGAACTTGCAAACCGTCGAGCATGGTCGGGCGTGCTTGACGATCGTTTTGCACATCCCGCGAAGATGCTCGGGAGCGAGGTCGTTCGGTAACCCAAAACGCACGTCTTTCGGTTTTTCCTGGATGATGCTCAGGCATCTCTCCGCCATGCCGCGAATCCGTCATGATCGTGAGCCCGTTGCACATTGCGGCGAGGGTGGGCACCAACGGCGTTGTTCCACGTCACGGGTGCGCCGATTCCAGCACCAATTGACCGACGTCTTGCGGAGTTGTCGGCGTCGTCCGCTGCATCAGTGGCTGGAGGAGGCCGTGGATCTTTTCTTGAGCCGCGGCCAAGGTGCCGACGAGCGCTGTTGTCGGCCCGCAACCGAGGCGCTCTTTCGTCCTGTTCAAGTCGCCTGTGGCGTTCCACAACCCGACGATCAGATGTGCGTCCGGAAATCGTCCTTGAAGACGTTTGCAAAGGTAACGCGCATGCGCGGCAGCTGTGGGAGGCATGGCCGAAATGCAAACCACGTCCGCTTTGCGCTGCTCAACGAGATCGACCATTTCGCTGGCGAGCGCGGTCACCGAGATCGCCTCGACGACGCACCCCTTTTCTGCCAATAACTGCGCGAGCATGCGTCCGGCGATTTCGTCCGCCTCGTCGCGTGCGGGGAGGCAAAGGACGCGAACGTTCGACTCATTGGTCGACGCGAGGGGTTCCGGGGCGCCGTCACGCTCTTTCGCCGTCTTGACAGCCTCTTTCGCCCGCATTTCTTGGTGGCGCTCACCCAGTTCTTCAACCGTTTCCTTGAGGCTCTGGAAGATGAATTTGTGCCGGTCCTCGTTGATCTCCCCGCGCTGCCAGTGGGTTTCCGCTAAGGCCAATGCTGGGATCAGCACCGTGTCGTAGACTTCGCCCAGCGGCATCTGCTCGAGATAGCCCTCGATCAATTCGTTCGCCTCTTCCTGGTCTCCCGCCAGCAACCGCTGATAGATGCGTTTTTTGGGCTCGAACACTTCCTCATTGCCCAGCAGAATGTCCAGGAACGAGAGTTGGGGCACGTACTTACCGATCACCATCAGACATACGGTTAGCGGAGTCGCGAGCAGCAACCCGACGGCACCCCACAACCAGGTCCAAAACACGGCCGCCACCAGAACCGCCACAGGAGAAACGCCCGTGTTCTTGCCATAGAGCCACGGTTCCATCACGTTGCCGATGAACAGCTCCAGCCCGGCAAACAGGCCCACGGTCAGCATCGGAGCGACCCACCCCGTCGAGAGCGCCAGTGACAGGCCAATCGGCACCGCGGCCGCAATCCACGCGCCGATATAAGGGATGAACCGCAGCGTCGCTCCCAGGATTCCCCACAGAATGGCGCTGGGCACGCCGATCAGGTACAGCCCAAGGGCGACCGCGATGCCGAACGTGACGTTCAGCACCAGCTGCATCGAGAGGTAGCGGCTGACGCGCGTGGCGGCATCTTCGATTGCCTGGGTGGTGACTGTCACGTCGCCTTTTCCCACCAGGCGGATGAATCGATCGCGCAAATCCTCGCGCCGGACCAGGAAAAAGATGACCAGCACGATTACGATGCCGGTCGACCCCATCACCTCGAGCAGCGTGCCGAACATCCCCGTAATGACCTGCACGGGGCTGGGCGGCGTACTGATCACGCGAACTGAATAGGGGTGCTCTTCCCGACTTTGCGGCTCGGCGTTCGACGGTGATGACGAGGCAGTCGGAGCCTGATTCTCGGTCGTCCTGGTGACCTTGGTCAGCAGGTCGCCGACATACTCATTCGTGGCATGCAACTTCGTTTGAATGTTGGCCTGGTACTCAGGCATTTTTGGCGCCAGATTGCTCATCTGGACCACGGCCATCCACGACACGACGCCCAACATCGTGAAGGCCAGGAGTGCCGTCACCAGAACAGCCGGAATTCGGCCGAACCGCCAACGCTCGAGTCGATCGCAAACCGGACTCAGTAGAAAGCTGAGCAGCACGGCCAACGTTAGAGGAACGAGGACCCCTTTGGCGAGGTACAGCGCCCCCGTGACGACTGCGATCGACGCCAGCGTTAAGATGCCCGACAACTTTGCGAGGGGCTCAGGAGCCGCCATGCGATCCTCATTCCGCCCCGCGCCCGTGACGCGAGAGGCGCTTCCAAAAACACTCGCTCACTTTTGATCCGCCGCGGGTTGTGCCGGGGCGGCCGTCTGGTCATCGCTCTTTTCCGCAGGAGCGTTGGACTTGCCCTTCACCTGGTTTCCCAGGTTTTTGACTTTCTCGGCAACTTTCTTCTCGTCCTCTTTGATCTTGGTCGCATCCGCCGAGAAGGTGACATTGCGTTGGTCGTTGGCAGCCTCCGAAGTGACTTGGAACCACCCGCGGTAGAAGCCCATGCCGGCGAGACAGACCACGACAAACGCCAGGAAGATCAAGAATCGTTTCATTTCAAATTCCTTCGCAACCGGTTTAGCTGACTCTGCGTCCCTGCAGCAGGTTAAAGATCAAGACCACGACCGCGACGACCAACAGAATGTGGATCAAGTTGCCCGCGACGCCGAATCCGAGTCCCAAAGCCCACATGACCAGCAGAACTAACAGGAGAGTCCACAACATAAAACGCCTCATGAATTGAAGATGTGTAGCAGAGATTCAGTCAGTAACACTCACTAAAGCCAGACAGGTTTGGCAGACAGCGACGCTGCCAGCCGTTATTTCTCACTGGGTGCCGCTCTCAGCCGATCGAGGCTGACGCGGTGGGACCTTCGCGTAGAACTCGCGCGCCCGCGCCAGCAACTCCGGCTCGGTCGTGTGCTTTTCGTCGATCGGGACACTGCCCACGACGCGTTTAGCCAAATCGGGGTGATGGCGCTCGAGTTCGGCCAGCAGCTGAACCATGGCACTGCTCGCACCGGTTCCTGGGCCGAACAACAAGATCTGCTCGGCGCTCCGTAGCGTCTTCGCCACGGCTTCGTAAAAGCTTTTGCGCTCGGGCCGGCGCTGGCCGTTGGCATCGTTGTCAACATTGTGGAGGTGCCGGCCAGCGCCGTCGGGGTCATCCGGCACGATCCGCTCCGGCAACGAACCAGGGACGTCAGCCTGGTAGATGCGGGCCTGGCGATGGTCGATCACGACAAACAGACGACTGCCCTTTGCCTTCAGCGGCAGGACTTTCGTGCCGGATCGCTCGAGGAATTGTCGGACCTCTCGCAGTTGCTCCGTGCCGACGAAGCTCTTGTCAGCCGGCTGCAAGAACAGCGTGTTGCCGTTTCCCGTGACCTTCAGCTCTCCGCCGTTTTCTTCGACCGTGTCGACAAGCGCGTTCAGCAAGGAGCGAAGGTCCTGCCATTCCAGGTCGTGCGGCATTGAATCGCCGCCGATCGCCTCATAAGTGTGCCGCTGTGAGTCGCTGAGTTGTTTTTTCATCAGATCTCTCTCTAGAGCATTGGCGACCATTGGGGTTGCCAATGCGGATTGCTCTCTCACGTCGACCGGACAACCTAAGGGCTCGCATCGATCAAACTGAGCTGTCGGCGCGTCTCCGCCCAGGCGGCCGCAAAGAGCTCGATGTCGAAGTCGCCGTATTCTTCGCAGACACGCCGTTCGCACTCGGCGCTCGTCAACGCGGCACGGCTCGAATCCGGGACACTCAAGAGAATCTCTCGGACGGCTTCCGACAAATAGGTTTTGGACAGTTTCTTCTGCATACTCGCCTCTTCGCTGCTTTCTCACACGGACGGCAATGAGCGCGCTCAGACGCGAGAATTGCCGAGCGATCCCAAACTCGCGCGTCGTATGGCAGGTTCAGCCGCCTTGGTGCCGGCTCGGTTCATCGTGGCCCGAATAGTCACCTTCGAGCACGCGTTCGATGGCTTCCGCGAGTTCGTCAGGGTTCGCCCCCTTGATCCCGCGCAGTCGGAAGGACAGACAGTCGGTCGGCTCGTCAGTATTGGGCCAGGCCCTTACGGAAAGATTGTCAAAGTCGTCCGCCTGACTCGTGGCGAAAATCAGGATGTTGAGCGAGCGCCATCCTCCGGCCAATACGTCCACGTCGAAATCGACGGAGAATTGATCCACCCGGCGGCCTTCTCGCAAATTGGAAGTCGATTTCCCCGTGCGAAGTGACAGGAGGATGATCCCCGGCAAGTCGCCGAGGGCTTCGACGAGCTGCCGCAACCGCTCGTCGCTGGTCTTGTCCTCAACTTGTGCGGTCATGTTGGTCTCTCCTGTTTCCCTTGAGGCCGGCCCGGTCGCTTCGTGCGGACCTCCGTACGCTCAACCGCGCGCTGCCGGAACCGCGTGCGCTGCCTCATCTCGCTCGAACGAGCGGTGGTATTGTTCGAGCGTTTGTGACTCTAAGTACACGTCCACGAAATCCAGCAGCTTCGCGTCAATCCAGGCCGCGACCTTGCCCTCACGCACGGCCGCAATCGGCACGACCACCTGATCGTGACCCTGGAATTTGAAATAGATCGGCAGGATCTCCAGATCGTACGTCACGATCGCGTTCTCGAGTGTCATGTCTGGCGACACCAGGAACGAGAGTTTCGTGCTCGCCGGAAATTCCACCGTCTTCAGAAATCGGCAGCACCACTGCGATTCGGTATCGGCCTCCGGCGGTGCTAAGAGTGCATTGGGAAAGAAGGCCACGACCTTCTCGATGCGCGGACGAATGATCGAAGCCATCAAGTGCCGGGCGGCACTCTGATAACCGTCGCGTCGCTGCTCGCGCTCATCCGTGGTGCGGTCACTCGACTCCTGCGCGACCTGTCGTCGATCGGTGGCAAAGGCAAGTTTGATTCGAATCTCGTTTTCAAGCTCTTTTAGGTCTTCCATACAACACCTTTCAAATTGATTCGCCGGGAGGCTGGACGAGACGGCCATTGCGGTGGCGTCCACTCGAAAAGGAATGCACGGCATCCATGACATCGATCGGTATTCCCAAAACGACCGTGTTCGAGGCTGTGGGGCCCAAGCCGTCGATGGTCTGCAGTGTCCGCAACTGCATCGCTCCGGGGCTGGCAGCCATCGTTTTAGCCGCCGCCGCCAGGTTATCTGACGCTTCGCGATCGCCTTCCGCCTTGGTGATGGTCGCCCGCTTCTCGCGTTCGGCGGAAGCCTGGCGGGACATCATCTTTTTGAGTTCCTCAGGCATGTTGATGTCCTGAATTCGAATGCCGGTCACTTCCAATCCCCAGCCCTCGATGTCCTTCTCCACGTTGGCTTCGATTGCCTTGCCGATCTGTTCGCGTTCGACGAGGAGCTGGTCCAGGGTCATTTGGCCAATGACGTCACGCAACGACGTTTGTGCGTACTGCGAAATGGCATAGCGGTAGTCTTGGACCTTGATCACGGCGTCGGCCACGTTGTCGACCTTGAAGAAAAACACGCCGTTGATCGTCACGGGCACGTTGTCCTTGGTGATCACCTGCTGGGCCGGGATGTCGGTGGCGCGAATGCGGATGTCGATCATTCGCACCTGATCGACCAACGGGACGATCACAAACAGCCCGGGCCCCCGGATGCTGTGGTACTTGCCCAGTCGGAAGACGAGCGCTTGCTCCCATTGCGCGGCCAATTTGATGCTCGACGCAGCCACGACGTCGGCGACAAGCCACGCGATCGCAAAGAGCACGGCCACGGCGGGACTGCCTAGCCCGATCGCAACCGCGAGCGCCGCGCCGATCACAAGCAACACGACGAATACCAGGCCAGAAATGTAATTGATCATGGAACCTCCAAGACTCAAGCCGCACGTAGCATGGCTCGATCAGCGACCACCGAGTGGTATCCAGGCCGGCGCATCGCTGCAGGGAAATGACTCCGCGGATGCTTCATCCACCGAATCCCAATCCACGCGCCGATCGGCTCGAACACCGGGAGCGCCGTCGCGCTGTGGCTCCTTCGCAGGCTCGGCGTCCGCTTGAGCCAGCGGAACCTTGTGGTCAGCCTTGTGTTTCTGATTCGCGTTCATCAATCGGTTCGCCGCGTGTTGGATCGGAGACTTGGCTTAATTCCAGCCGACGAGAATGCGTTCGATCTCTTCTTTGTGTCGCGTCTCGTCGGCGATCTGACTTTCCAGGTTCACTTTGAGGCCGACCTCGCCGAGCGCTTCGGCCTGGCAAATCCGCTCTTCGTAGTCGGAGATCGCTTGTTTTTCCGCCGCCAGCGCGTTTTCGAGCATTTTTCGCGGCTCGTTGGCCTGGGGAACCGCGCGCGGCTGAGTCGTCGGATCGGCCCCCAAATTGGCGATCTTGTCGGCCAGAAACTGCGCGTGGCCCTGTTCGTCGGGAATCTCTGCTTGGAAAAGGGCACGCAGCTCTCGGCGGTAGGGCCCCGTCAGCTTTGCGGAATATTGCGTGTACATCACGATCGCCTGGTATTCGCCGGCCAGATCGTGATTGAGACCGTCAATGAGCACTCGACGGGTGACAGAGGTCGGTCGATCGGCGGAGTTCTCATCTTCGTTGGCCGTCGACTTGCTATCTTTTTGGATGTGTAGGACCAATGCGATGGACTCCTCTTCGTGTAATCGCGTGAAAGATTTGGTGTCCGACGACCTCGGTGCGAAAAGGCGGACGGCGCGAAATCATGTTGATCGTGAAGTAGGCATGTCGCTTCACGCCGTCCGCAGTCGCAGCTATTTCTTCGCCACGGTCATTTTGAACTCGTTCATGGCGTCGGCTCCGCTGGCGGGGTGGCCTGTCACCTTGATCGTGAAGTCGCCCAGCGCGGCATCGGCCGCGACCTTGACTGCGACCTTCGTTTCCTTGTCCCCGTGCATCACGGAGTCCCCTGATTACAGCCCGTCGTCAACAGCGCCATCGCCACTGTCAGACCAGCGACTAAACACTTCATCGGTCAATCCTTTTCAAAAGGGCAAACCCATTCGCGCTCGCACCGAGCGAGGTTAACGTCGATCCCCGGGAACGTTCCGAGTAGGAGGTGAACTCCTGACAGGGATGAGCACCGGCGCGCTCGCTCCGAACCGCTTCTTCGATTGTGCTTTGGCTGAGCCGCAATCCTGTTGAATCTTCCCTGCAGACTGTTCGCGTCTCCCGGCAGACTGCCATCAAATCGTCGTTGGTAAGCGTGCCGACCTTCTCTTTTATTTTGCCCCGGAATTGTTTCCAGGTGCCCGCGATCTCATCCCAATTCATGGCCCACATCCTTGGTAAGGAGTCGTTAAACAGCACTCTCACTCAACTGGTCACCCCCATGCGGCGGAAAGGGAACTGGTGAGACAAAAGGTGTGCCACCACATGGGTCGGACGATTCCCGTCCGATCAAAAGCCGCGTGGCACGTGTCCGAGAAACATCAGAACGATCAGGACCAACAGCACGACACTCAGGAGGCCGCTGGGACCGTAACCCCAATTGCGAGAGTGGCTCCAAGTCGGCAATCCGCCCAGCAGCAGCACGATCAAGATGATCAGCAGGATGAGTCCCATTCGAGTTCCCTTTTTTTTGAAGCTCCGACGTCACCTGAGCCATGACGGCGCTACGGTCCGGAGCGGAATTGATCCGCAATGAACCTCGCGTCAGGCCGGAGGCGTCGCCGCGCCTTCCTTCCGCTCTTCGGGCGAACCGCGCGTGCGGATTCGCTCCCAGAGCTCCGATCGATGGATGAAAACACTTGGATCGCCCTCGAATCCCAGCCTCACTCTGCCGCCACAAATCTCGAGCACGGTCACGGTGAGCAGAGGCTGGGTGTCGTCCAAACCTCCGATGGCAATGGATTCCAGCTTCTTTCTGGTTAAGACCAGCATCGCAAAACTCCCTTTATGGCTGATGGCCTCGTTCGATCCCGTTCCACGTATCCGCCGTGACGCTGTGGGCGAGCAGAAACACCTGCACCATGGTTCCGCTGGTGAAGACCTGCACGACGGCGCCGGTCGTCATGTCGACTTCGGCGGTCGCTTCGCGCACATCGACGCCGGTGATCTTTTTGATCTCCTGTTTGAGCGACTCGGAGTCGTTTGCGAACAGCTCCCGATGAAACTCTTGCACCTGAACGGCACCGGCCGGGCTTTTGGACAAGGCTTTCTCGGCGGGTGAGAGCGCCCCGTGCAGCGTGATGACGAGCGTGTCGTCACTCAGCACAACGGACACGGCTTGGGGCACGTGGCCCGTGCGCCGTTCCTGATATGCGCTCGCGGCTTCGGCGATTTGCCGCGCCATGGTTGAGCTGGGTTGGTCCATTTTCGTTCGTCCCTGTTGGTTGGCGGCCGCTCCACACCGCGCAAACAAAAAACCGACGTGGCTGAACACCCTTGAGGTGTTCGACCACGTCGGTTTACTCGTCAACGGACTCCCCAGCCCGGCTGGGTTGCCCTTTATCTAGTCATCCGACGATCTGTTGCCGAGCCGAGCTTGTGGTTCGACTCCGCACATAGGTCATTGTATCGCGCGACACCAGGAACAACAATGGCCTTCCACTCGATTGCGCTCTGTGCTGCCTCTGTGAAGCACAGAATACACGGCCTCTGCGTCCCGAATTGCTCGTGCCCCCGACTGCGGGAGTTGTCGCTCGAGAGCTTGCTGACCCTGTTCATTGCAAGTGTTCGGCAAGGAACCACACCTGTAATTCGTTGGTGCGAATGACATCAGAGACGATGATGTCATTTGTTCCCAGATCACCATTGGCTGCGGAGTCTCGGGCCATCGCCCGGCTTTCCAAGAGGATGACTTCGTGCGCCTGAAGCAAGCGTGCGATTTGATTCGCGACATCTTCGCGGTCTTTTGGTGCACGCGGAATGAGAGTGGCTTCTGCGACATCCGGAGCCATGGCGATGGTGACGCCGCCGAGCGTCTGCACCCGCTCTGCAACCAGATCGACGAGTTTGGCTTGTTCCTCAAAGTGCTTATCGAAAAGCAGATGCATGACGTAAAACGATGGCCCCGAGGCCTGCCAGTGATGCTTCTTGTACAAGTCCCGCAGTGTGAGAGTGTCGGCCAGCAGCTGATTCAGATAGTCGATGCTGGCGGCTGCTGCCGTCGCGTCCAGGGCCAGCGGGTTCTTTCGGGCCGTGCTGAAGGCCTGGGTTTCCCCGCGGGTTGCCGGAACGATTGGCTCTGTCAGATGGACGCCGTCGGTCCGGGTGATTGTAGAGGTCGTCATTTGAAAACTCCCAATTGAGTGACGGAAAGGGAAGGACGCTTCTCCTGATCCTGACCGGCTTGGCGATCATGCGATCCCGAGCCGTCGGAAGACCGGCCCTTTGGCCGCGTCCACGACGAATGCGAAGACCAACGTCGCGACAAATGTGCCGGCGACGACCAATATCGGTAGAGGCGTCATCACGATCCCGCAGATCGCCAACGTCGTCGCGATCAGGATGTCGGCCACGGATGACCCGATGACCCAATAGCTCGGCCAAGAAGACCACAGGCGCCGGCGCTCGCGGATGGCATAGGTCGCCGCCTGATTGCCAAACACGATGACGATAAAGGCCACAGTTCTCAGCGCATCCATTTCGAGCTTCAGCCCAAACTCGCCGATCGCCAAAACTGTGCTGCAAAAGACCAGCTCGAAGATCCCCATTAAAACGCCCGCGATCGTCAGTTTGCCGATGCGCCAGGCATTGGGCAGCGGAGACGGTCGCACGTTGTCGGTGGTCAAGGACATTCCCAGGAAGTCCCCAGTGATCATGACGATGACCATCAGCATGGGCGTCAGGATGGCATGGCCGGTCATGATCAGACCGACGGCCAGGAAGAGCACCTGGACGACTTTCTTGTTCACGGAGTTCAGTGTGTAAGTCAGGATGCGCTGGAACGTCACTCTCCCTTCCCGGACTGCGGCAACGATGCCGTCGAGTCCAGGCTTGGTCAGCACGATCCCCGCCGCCGACTTGGCGACGTCTGTCGCAGTCGACACCGCGATTCCCATTTGCGCCTGGCGCAGTGCCGGCGCGTCGTTGGCGCCGTCGCCGCACATTCCGACGGTGTGACCCTCCTTTTGGAAGGCCTTGACCAGGCGATACTTGTCTTCCGGCAGAACGGCGGCGAACCCCGCGAAGTCTTGCGGACGCACACTGTCGACGATCGGCCCAGGTGGACAGACGCCCCCCTCAAGTCCGACCGCGCGAGCTACGATTGCCGCCGTCGCCGGCGCGTCGCCGGTCACCATCACGGTGCGCACACCCAACGTCTTTAGCTCCGTGATCAGCGCTGCCGAGTCCGTCCGAGGTGGGTCACTGAGTGCAATGAGGCCAGCTAGCCGCAGCGCGGCCGGCGGACCGATGGCGACGGCCAGGACTCTGAAACCTTGCGATTCAAACTCGCTTGCCGCCGTGGAAGCCGCTGGCGACGGTTGCGTGAGACGGACGATGACAGCGAAGGCCCCCTTCACGATGCGCAGATTGCCGCCGCTCGGATCCACGACCGTCGCCTCGGACATTTTCGTCGCCGGATCGAACGGTACGAACGCGATCCGTTTCGGCAAATCGGACGGACCGTTGTGCGTGGCGGCAGAGCGAATGGCAGCATCGACGGGATCCTGTCCACCATCCGAGCCTGCGAGGGCAGCGAACCCCAGGAGGTGAGCCTCGTCGAAGCCGGATAACGGGCGGACGGTGGTCACGGTCAGTTCATTGCGCGTCAACGTGCCCGTTTTATCCGCGCACAGAACGTCGATGGAGGCCGCCTCGTCGACGGCGGAGAGGCGCGTGGGCAGAACGCCCAGGCGTGCCAGGGACTGTGCGCCAACCGCTGCCGCCAGAGTAAAGGTGGCCGGCAGCGCGACCGGGATTGACGCAAGAACCGCCGTGAGCACGAGGGAAGTGATTTCCCCAAGCGGCATCGCGTGAAGCCAGGCGTACGCCACCAGGATGACGATGAGCGTGCCGTTGAATAAGGCCAGGTTGCGCACCACGCGCAGCACAGCCTTCTGCTGGGAACTTACGACACGCGCACTGAGAACAAGTTCCGCGGTTCGACCAAACTTCGTGCGAGCCCCGGTCGCCGTCACTACTGCGACGGCCTCGCCGCGCCGCACCAGCGCCCCAGCATAGGTTTGGAACCCGGGGCCAGACTCGATGGGAATGGATTCGCCGGTAAGCATCGATTGATCGAGCAGAATTGATCCTTCGACCAGGCGCACGTCGGCGGGAACCACGGCGCCCAACGACAGCTTCACGATGTCGCCAGGGACCAAATCGGCTGCGGGCAGGTTCGTCCAGGCGGCGTTGCGCCGCGCCGTCGCGGTCAGCGCCAGCCGTGACCTCAGCGCGGCCAGGGTTGCCTGGGCGCGCCCCTCCTGAAAAAAACCGAGAGCCGCGTTGAAGACCAGGAGAGCCGCGATGATCGCCGCCTCGACATACTCGCCGAGCGCGATTTGAAGCGCAATCGCAGCTTCGAGCATCCAAGGCACAGGTGCCCAGAATTTGTCGAGTGCCAGCCGAAATGGATTCAGAGTCGTGTCAGAGACCGCGTTTGGGCCGAACTGCTTCAGCCGGCGGGTGGCCTCTTCGTTTGTGAGACCTGTGTCGAGGTTGGCAGGCAGCGTCTCGCGTGTGTCAAGACCTGGCGCCGCACGGGCGATATCGTGTCTGCCCCCGCTCGAAGGCGGGAGCTCCGTGCCCAATTTGTCTATTGCCGTTGGCACATTGACCAATCCCTCAACCCCGTAGCTGGACTTGCTTCGCCGGCTCGCTTTGTCTCGTAGGCCCGTCGCTGGAATGAGCCTGTCGAGTTAAGTCGGGACCACCAAATAGACCGTTTGCCCACCGTAGATATAGGGCTGGTAATAGACACCGTCACACACATCGTAGGTAATGCCGTTCGCTAAGACCGTTTGGCAGCCGTCCGGCAGGGTGTCGTACAGGTAATACTGCGCGCCGCCGAGCATGATGGAGCGGTACCCGGGACGAAAGTGTCGGGCATAGTCGCTGTGGTAGGGATTGCGAGCGGCGCCCCCTAACTCCCGGCCCCGCTGGACGGCCGGGCCTACAGGGTCACGACCTGCACGTTCGCCAAAGTGGATCGACCCGACGCGAGCAACCGCTTGTCCGCCCCCGACACGACCGCCGCCGACATGAGCTCCGCCGCCTCCGCCTCGAGCGCCGCCGCCTCCACCACCTCCCCCGCGGCCACCTTGATACGCGCCGATCGGAGCCGTCGCCCACACCAACGCGGCTAGACCCAGAGTCAAAGTACCGGTCCAAAAAATGATTCGCCTCATGATCGTTGCTCCTTTATCACTGCAAGAAGAATCCCAAGTCGAGCCGTCTGTGCAAGGATCGTCGGAATCAGCTCACGTCCTCTTTAACCGCTCGCCGCATCCTTCGCGGGTTTGGGCTCGGCATGCCGGTTCAGGAAATCGACCTTCCGCAAACCCTCCGGCGGCTGGAACTGAAACATCTCATCGCTCAGCTTGGGGTTCACGTCCCAGCGGTGGATGAGAGCGGTGAATTGCGGCTGGTCGGCCTGTTGCTTGAACGTGATCACGAGCTTGCGCGGCAGCGGTTCGTCGCCCGCGTCGATCCAGATTTGCCAGTCCACGGCCTTCTGCCGGAAGGCGAGGTGATGGCACTTCACCTTGCCGACGTAATGCAGGCCGACATACTCGCCGCTCAGCACGCTTTCCGTGAACTGCTTGTAGGGGTCGGCAAACAGAAAATCGGCCAGGGGCTGGTCCGTCTCGAAACGCTCGTGCAGATCGTCGAGCATCCCGTCGATGGTGGCGGGCACCTTCTCGACAGCGTAAGTCTTTTGAGCGCGGTCGAAGACGGTGACCGTCTTGCCGTCGTAATAGAATCGGGAGTTGGCCGTGTCCCCCTCGCTCTCGCCGAAGATCTTGTTAGGCCGACTCACGGACATTTGACGCTGATTGCTGAGCTGCAGTTTCTGCCCGTCGGCCTGCGTCTCGTCGAAGAATTCCTCGACCTGGAACGAATACGTGTGGAGGCCGGCCAGGTAGTTCGACATGGCCTTCAGATACTGTTCCGCCTTGGGCTCGATCTTGGGGGCCTCTTGTTGAGGATCGCCTGCGAAGGCGACTCCCCAAAAAATGGCCGCGACCGCCAATCCGACTGTCGCCATTCGCTTTTTCATGATCAGATTCTCCGTCATTTGCCCGATACACAGCCGCCGCGACATCGGGACACGCACCGACGCGCAGAACTGTCAGTTACTTGCCGCTGTCATGGACCCGCGATCGGGCGCGCGGCCCGATTTTCTGGTGCGAGGGCCGGCGGGAATCGCGCCCAGGCAGACAAGAATCAAGCCCACAACGAGGGTCGTCGGACGCACTACTGGTCGTCGTTTGGAAAAAACGCGAACCTAAAAACGATTTCCGCCCCGGAACTGCGACTGGGAAACCACTTTCGCGCGCCCGGAAGATTCGGCGGGACGATGACTTTTCCGGACGGTCACACGCTTTCGCGCCCGCGTCTGGGACTCGTGGAGTCGATGCGAGAGGAAGGCGGACGACAAACTCACTTCCGCGACCCAGTCCAGGGCTGTTCGCACTTACGCTGCCGCCGTGCATCTCCACCAACTTCCGCACCAGCGCCAGACCGATGCCCAGACCCCCCTCTGAATGATCGCGCGTATGCTCCACCTGCCAGAAGGAGTCGAAAACATGCGAGAGCATTTCTCGATCGATGCCAATCCCGGTATCGCGAACTCGTAGAACGACATCGCTCGCTCGGGCCTCGGCCGTCAGCCAGATGCGCCCGCCTGGCTCCGTATACTTGGCCGCATTGTTCAGGAGATTCTTCAGCACCTGCTCCAGCCGGCCGGAATCAGCGTTGATCGACACGGGCTCCGGCGGGAGGGAGATCTCGAGCTGGTGGCCGCGCTCGTCAAAGGACGAGCGCACGGTTTCGACCGCGCGGGCGACACATGCTGCCAGATCCACGGGCTCCTGACGCAGTTGGATTTTGCCGTGCGCGATCCGCGAGCCTTCCATCATGCCGTCGATCAGGCGGCCCATGCATTGTGTTTGCCGCTCCATCAAGCCCCGGACGCTGTCCCGTGTGGCGGCGTCTTCCCCATCGAGGGCAAGCACCTGAAGCGCACTACAGATCGCGGCCAGAGGGGATCGCAACTCATGCCCCAACTCGGCGAGGAACTCGTTCGTGTGCCGATCGGCGTCGCGGAGTCGACGGTCGGGAGGGGCGTTGCCGATCGTACGCTGGAAGTCGCTCCCTGCCCGGATCAGTTGTTGAGCCATAGTCGAAGTGGGCCTTTCCAGCGATTCGGCGGCCGTTCCGGTCGCGAATTGCCGTCCTGCACCACGGAATAAAAAAACCGACGTGGCTGAGCCCCCTGAGGGACTCGACCACGTCGGTTTACTCGTCAACGGACTCCCCAGCCCGGCTGGGTCGCCCTTTTTCTAGTCATCCGACAATGCCGAGAGCGAATTGCAAACGCACGCTTACGCTCCGACATCGTCCATACTAACGCGGATCGCCCGAAAGCACAATGAGCCTGTGGTCCTTCGCTGGCGATTGGTATCATCATGCAGACAAGTTTGGCAAAAACGCCGAACGCGGCTGCTCTTTCTGAAACGGTGTGTTGATCCGTGATCGGCTCGCTCAAGTGGCTCGGATCATGAAAACCCAGGGCGAAATCGAGGCTGAGGTTTGCGAAGGGATCTCGCGCTTTGAACAGGACTTCATGGGTCGGGGTCCCAAGGACATTCGCACGCATCTGATCGGTGACCTGCTGATCGTCCGTCTTCAAGGCGTGTTGACCGCAGCCGAACAACAACTGGTCAAAGTGCTCCCCGCCGAGAAGGGGAGAGATCTGCTGAAGCAGGTGCGGACCCAACTGGTCGAAACGGCGCGGCCGCTGCTGGAAGCCATGGTGCAGGAGACGACGGGCGTCAAGGTGCTGGCACTGCATCACGACATCAGCACGGTGACGGGCGAAGAAGTCGTGCTCTTCACGCTCTCCGAGTCGCCGCTATTCCGGCAAGCCAAGAAGAAATAGCCAGCGCTTTTCTCCCTCGCCCGTCCGCTTCGGATTGACTTCGGCGCGCTCGCTTCGGGGCCCGACTTCGGCGAGCTCAGTCGAGCCGAGCGTCAGGGTCGAAGACAGTCGAGCGGGAGAGGGCCGACCTGCGACGAGCTCAGTCGGGTCGGGTGAGAGCGAAATTTCTCCGAGCATTCTTCGGTGAAACAACGTGTCCCGTCCCGATCCCGTCCCAATGTCCCTCGACGACTCGCGACGTCGGCGGGTCAACTACTTTGGTGGGTCATGTTCCTGGTGAAACAAGGTGTCCCAACCCACCGGCCAATGCCTTTCCACCTCCCGACCCCCGCGCGTCCCGCCTCGGAAGAGTCCTCGCTGGGCCAGAAACTCCGGGCTTTTCTCGGTAAAACAACTTGTCCCGTCCCGTGTCCCGCCCGCGCCGGCCTTTCGGGGACCTAGGACCCCGCGCTCGCGCCCGACCTCCATCCGGCCCGCGCGGTGGGTCCAGTTTGGCATCCCCCCTTATGTTAAATGTGAGGGACCCGTCCCGCCGGGACCGGTTTTTACTGGACCCGCCGGGACCACTTGTCCCACCGGAAACTTTCTTTCCGCGTGTCCCGTCCCACGGTAGGACCGGGTCACCAATTCGGTGGGTCACGTCATGAGTAGAAAATTGTGACCCAACCCCCCGTGAAAGTACTTAGCCCCCGATTGGCGAAAGTGTCCGGACCGGAGGTCGACCGGCAAACGAAAGGCACCGGCTTACTGCGTGCGCGGCTCCTAAAAGGCTGACGGGGATCTTTTGCTCCCTCCGTATGAGAAAAGGATCCCCACCCCGCCGGGGATCCTCTTTCGTTTCTCCGCGGGCGCCCTCCACGCGCACAAAACCGCTCGCGCCGAGATCCGCTCTCTCCATTCAGCCATAAAAACGAGCTTCGTCCAAGATCAGTTTCCGCAGAATCCTCGCTAAGAAGCTGGGGCGGCGTTTGACCCCTCTCCCACGCTTCGGTCGATGTGGCGACGCACAAAAAAGCAGCCGTGACAGGTCGGCTGTGGAGTCCGAGAACACGGTGGCTTGACGAGTGCTCCGGGAAAAGGGCTGCCGTTCCTGGATTTGCGCACTAATCCGTGCATTTACGGAGAACTGGCGCGAGACGGTTGAGGCCGAGGTCCCGGAAGGGACGCCAACAATGCCTGCAAAGCGCCGAAGTCGACTGGCTTGACCAAGTGGTGGTCGAAGCCTGCGTCTTTCGACCGGCGCCGGTCTTCTTTCTGCCCCCAGCCGGTCAGCGCGATCAAAATTGCCTCCTGGCCGATCGAAAGCTGCCGCATTCGCCGTGCGACCTCGTAACCGTCCATGCCGGGCATCCCGATGTCAAGGAGCACGATTGCAGGCCGATGCGTCTCGAGTGCTTCCAGGGCTGCCGCGCCATCATTGGAACTCCGGACGTCGGCGCCCAGTAACTGAAGCACCATCTTCAGACTGTCCGCGGCGTCGCTGCTGTCGTCCACGACAAGGACTCGTCGTCCGGCAACCGACTCACACAGGCTGTCCGTCGGTTGCTTCTCCGGAACGGCAAGTCGGCCAACTGCCAAAGGGAGACGCACAATGAATTCGCTTCCGTGTCCTGGTCCGTCACTATTTGCCTCGACACTCCCCCCGTGCATCTCCACGAGGCTCCGCACAAGAGTGAGCCCGATACCGAGGCCGCCTTGAGCCCGGTCATATGTGCGGTCGGCCTGCGCGAAAAGATCGAACACTCTGGACAACATTTCGGTTGCAATTCCGACCCCGGCATCACGAACGGACAGAGCCACGGTCGATCCCTCGCGTCGGACTGTGAGCCAAATTTGTCCGCCCTTTGGTGTGTATTTGGCAGCGTTGTTCAGCAAGTTGGCGAGCACCTGCGAAATCCGCACCGGGTCGGCATCGAGCATCAACCGCTCGGCAGGGAGACTGATTGCCAATTGATGCCCGACCTCCTCGATTAATGGCTTACTGGTCTCGACAGCACTGCGGACTACCGCTGCCACTTCGATCAATTCTCTGCGTATCTCGACCTTGCCGCGGGTGATCCGTGACACTTCCATCAGGTCATCCACGAGACGCACCATTTGATCGACCTGCCGCTCGATGGTCTCGTGAAGACGCTCGGCAACCCCGCTGCCCGATCCGGCGAGCCGCAGGATGTGAAGGGAGTTGCGGATTGGGGCCAATGGGTTGCGGAGCTCGTGGGCCAGCGTCGCCAGAAACTCGTCCTTGCGCCGGTCCGCCTCGCGTAGGGCTTCTTCCGCCGCCTTGCGCGCGTGAATGTCCTCGACAACGACCAGCAGTTGCTGGATGCGGCCCCTGGCGTCGCGCAGCGGCGTCACCGCTACGTTGACCCAAATCCATTCGCCGTTGTTCCGTGCATAGCGCGTCTCGATGGCGAATTCTGCCCGCTTGCCTTCAGCCACTTCCTGCATCAGCGCCTGGTTGCGAGACCAGTCGTCAGGATGGGTCAGGTCCTCCCAGGTCATCACGTACAACTGCTCGCAATTGCGCTCCACAATCTGGCACAGACGTGGGTTGATCTCCAACAGCCGACCGCTGAGATCGGAAATGAGAATCCCCACAGCCGCCTGGTCGAACACTGCCCGCACGCGATTCTCACTCGCGCGCAACGCTGCGGACGAATCCCGCCGCAATGCCGACAACTCGTCGCGCAAGATCTGCGCGGTTTCGCTGGATTCGGACTCGGGATCCTTGAGCACGCATTCGGCCAAATCCGTGTGAATCGCCAGGAGGCGTTTGATGTCGTCCTCAAAGCCCAGCTCAACATGCAGTTTGGTCCAATAGTGAGCCGTGCGGACGAAAGCCAGGAACACCATGAGTTGCTGGAGCATTACGCTGTCCAGAACTGTCCCCAGAGCTTTCAGGCAACGCGGCATTTGCGGAGTCTGCAGAAACGCGTGTGTTGCGCATGCGAACACCGATTCTTCGAGCTCTGTGCCGCACTCCAGACGACGCGCGATCGGTGCGTCGCACGTTTCCAATCGCACTAAGTGAGGTTGGAGAGCCTCTCCCCGTGGCAACGGTCGACGGATCAGCCGCACCGCCTGCTCGATGGTTTCGGGAGGGCAAGCCTGGTCGCCGGAGGGGCGTCCAAGACCCACTAAAAAGCCAACGTGACGGGCGATGCAATAGCGAACGTCGCAGAAGCGCGAGAGATAAACGAACAGCCGTTCCTTGAAGAGCGAAGGTAACGGATTGTCGAGGTAGCCGAACTTGGCGAATCCCCAAAGATTCGCCGTAATCTCAGGCGACTCAGAAGCCAGGCAAAAGAAGTTCGGGAGGACGCCGAAGCGGTCCGTAACTTCTTGCTGCAAAGCCGAGAACCGGGCGGAGTTGTCTTTGTTGCTCGGATCGGGATGCGTCGTCATCCACATGCTCCATTCAAGTCTGGGCTGGGCGACAACGCTCGCCCCTCAGTCTGTCACGACCAAGCCCCATCGACGGGATCCGCCCGGCGACAACGGAATCGCGTGCCGGTGCCGCGACATCTTCCTCGTCCATCTCCACGACCGAGAACCTGATTCCGGCGGCGGTAAACACCCACGGCATCTTGGCAATCACCGCTGTCGCATCTTCAAGCGTCGGAAGAACGTCGGCGCGGGACCGACGCGCAATTGAGCGACAATCCCCAGCACCTGGAGGTGAGAGCCAAGTAACGATGCCCGAAGTTGTGACTGCCTTACGACGTACGGCATGGGTTCGGGACTCGTCCCAGAACCGCGAATGGCGGTACTGCAGGACCGAAAAAAAAACCGACGTGGCTGAGCACTCTGAAGTACTCGACCACGTCGGTTTACTCGTTAATTGGCACCCCAGCGCGGCTGGGTCGCCCCTTATCTAGTCGTCCGACGATGTCTCGGAGCCCAAACTAACGCCAACTCCAGAGACATCGATGATTTTATCGTTGCGAACTGATGAGGGAAAGGCACCGGTGTGCCGCCAGTTCGCGTTCGCCTCCTGCGCACAGAGGTGCGATCATTCATACAACGCACGACGAAGGCAGTCCGTCACGAACCCGTCGACGCTCGCGCTGCCAGGAGAGCGGTCTCAGCAACCGTCCGGGCTGCTTGGGGACCCGTCCGGTGCTGAATGTTTGGTCCGTCCGGTTTCGGCACGGCCGCGAGCTCGACGGCCAGGATGGAGCTGTCGTCTTGAGGTCTCTTGGCCCCCTGCCACCGCGCGATCTCCCCCAGCAGGCTCGCGAGCCCGACTCGCAGCGGTTTGGCTCGGCATCGCTCGATTGCTTCCCGGAGCCGGGCCTCGCCGAAGCGTTCGCCGTCGGCGTTCATCGCATCGGGCAAGCCATCGGAGTACAGATACATCCGGTCCCCCGCGCCCAGATGGACCCGTCGTTCAGCGTACGCTTCCTCCGCCAAACCGATTGGAAACCCTGGGCTTTCGAGGATCACCGGGGGCCCATCGGCGGGAAGTAGCAGTGGGCCGGGATGGCCCGCGGAAACATGACGGAAATCCCCGTTCGCGACGTCCAGGACGCCGTACATCAGCGTCGCGAATTGCTCCGTCGCCATGTCAAAGGGAAAGAGCCGATTGAGGCAGTCGGCGACCTCGGCTGGGGGCGTGATCTCGAGTCGATCGAGGGCGGCTCGATCACGGATCAAGATCGAGGACGGTTCTGACGGGGGCGAGAGGAGACGGCAGAGTGTCACCGACAGCAGGGCCGACGACACGCCATGGCCGCTCACATCCAGAATACAGAGGCCAACCTTGCCGTCGCCGAGCGGAATGATGTTCAGCCCATCGCCAGCCAGTTCGTCGCAAGGCTGGTAGCACCAGGCGAACTCGGTGCCGGGGACGCGAGGCGCCGCGCAAGGCAGAAATGTCTTCTGGATCCGTGCGGCCGCCTCCAGATCGCGAGCCATTCGGCCGTTGACCCTCTCCAGTCGCGAGTTGGTCTCCTCGAGCTCGACGTGCAGGCGGCGGAGTTTCAGATGCGTTTCGACGCGTGCGTGCAATTCTTCCATTTGAAATGGCTTGGTGATGTAATCGACGCCGCCGACGGCAAACGCCTTCACCTTGTCGAGATTGTCGTTGAGGGCGCTGATGAAGATGATAGGAATTCCCCGCAGAGTCTCATCAGCTTTCAAGCACTGGCAGACCTCGTAGCCGTTCATTTCCGGCATATTGATGTCCAACAGGATCAGATCGGGAGGGTCCTTCCGCGCTGCCAGGAGCGCCAGTTTGCCGCTCGGAACGGGACGGGTTTTATAGCCGCGGTCCTTGAGCATGCCGGTGAGCACCTGGAGATTGGCCGCGGCGTCATCCACCACCAGGATGCTGGCTGTTTGGCCGATATCGGTTTCAGGCTTTTCCGCCTTCATGGCAGGCTCTCGACAGGACTCAATGAACTTTCCGCGGGTTCTCCCTGGTCGAAGAGATCGAGCAGCTTCTGGTATTCAAAGCTTTCCGCCAGGCGGCGCAGCTTCTGGGCGAGTCGGGGATTGCAGTCTTCAACCCTGCGGATTTGTTCGAGCAGATCGTCCAGATCGGCCCGGATGATGGCTTCACGCATCTGGTGAATGAAGTCGTGCGGCAACTCCGCCAGGGACTCGGGAGTGATCTCGACCGTTTCCTCGGGGTCCGGTGCGGCAGGCGGCTCGGCGTAAACGAACTCTACGCCCAATTGGGCGTGAATCTTCTGGAAGAGGTCGATTTCCCGGAATGGCTTGCTGATGAAATCGTCGGCGCCGATCTTCAGCAGCTCCTGTCGGTTCTCGTCCATCGCACTGGCCGTCACGGCAATGATCTTGATCTCCCCGCCGCCGGCCATGGCCCGGATCTGCCGAATCGCCTCATGGCCGTCCATCACCGGCATGCGAAAATCCATCAAAATCAGATGGGGTCGCCATTTCTCAAACTCCCGGACGGCTTCGGCTCCATTGGTCGCCAGCCCGATCTCGAAACCGACGGGACCGAGAAGCTGGGCCAGGAGCTGGCGGTTATCCTCGACGTCGTCGGCAATCAGCACCCGGCAGTTTGCCTGCCCGGGCTGCAGCCTCAGGACCTGTCGGGGCGTCTCCTTCACTTGAACTGCCTGTGCCTCTCCCTCCTTCAATGGCAGGTGAACCACGAAAACGCTGCCTTTGCCAACCTGGCTTTTCACCGTGATGTCGCCAGCCATGAGACGAACAAACTCGCGGCTGATGGCCAGGCCGAGCCCCGTTCCGGTCGCCGCTTGTTGCCCCGACTTGGTTTGCTCGAAATGCCGGAACAACTTCTCTTGATCTTCGGGCGAAATGCCCGAGCCCGTGTCCTCAATTTCGACCACGAGAATGGGTCGCGTTGTGTCGTTGCGGTCCGCGCGCACGCGCAACGCGATACCCCCTTGCTCGGTAAACTTGACTGCGTTGCCCAGCACGTTAATGAAGACCTGCCGCAGCTTGTTGATATCGGTCACGATGTATTGGGGCACGCTGCCGACCATTTCGACCGAGAACGATAGCTTTTTCTCATTCGTGCGGAGGCGGAACATCATCTCCACGTCTTTGAGCAGCGCGAACAGGTCGAACGTGGTGAGATTCAGGGTCGTGCGGCCGGCCTCGATCTTGGACATTTCCAGGATGTCATTGATCAGCGCCAGGAGATGCTCGCCGCTGCGATTGATGGTTCCCAGGTACTGGTTTTGTCGCGGCGTGAGATCCTGGTCGCGGAGCATCAACTGGGAGAACCCGAGGATGGCGTTCATGGGCGTGCGGATTTCGTGCGACATGTTCGCCAAGAAGACGCTCTTGGCGCGGTTGGCTTGCTGTAACGACTGCTCGTAGCGTTTGCGTTCGGTGACATCGCGGGCCGCGGCGAACACCCCCTGAAGCTTTCGGTCGCGATCGTGGAAGGTGGATGCGTTATAGGACACCACGGTTTCCTTGCCGTCCCTGGCGCGCGCGGTGAGTTCGTAGTCGGTGACCTTGCCTTCGCCCAGCACCAGCTTGATGCCCGCTTCGGCCCGATCGGAGTCGGTGAAGTAACCCTTGAACGGCGCGCCGATGAGCTCGTCGCGCGTGCATCCGGTGAGCGCCTCCATCTGCTTGTTCACGTCGGTGATGATGCCGCGCGGATCGGTGGTGATCAGGGCATCAATGTTCGATTCAATCAGCGAGCGGGTGTAGAACTGTTGATCGCGCACGCGCTGATCCAGCAGCATTCGCTCGGCTTCCACCTGCTTTCGTTCGGTATTGTCGGTGCCAATCAAGAGATAACCGATAATTCCGCCTTCCGCGTCACGCAGCGCCGTCACCGACACGATGGCCGGAAAGCGGCTGCCATCCTTGCGGATGTAGGTCAATTCGTAGATGTCCTCGATCCCACGCGAGGCCTTGAAAACCAACGCCTCGAAGCCTGGAGTGATCGTGGTCCCTAGCTGGGCGCTCAAGGCTTTGGCGCGCGTAATCACTTCCTGCGGATCGGAAATGTCGGCCGGCGTAATCTTGTTCATCACGTCCGCGGCCGTGTACCCCAACATGGCCTCGGCGCCGACGTTGAAGATTTGGATGACGCCCTTCTCGTCGGTGGCGATGCTGGAGAAGTTGGGGCTGTTGAAGATCGCGTTCTGCAACGCGCCGGCTTTGAGCAGCGCTTCTTCCGCCCGCTTGCGCGCGGTCACGTCCTCCATCGCCAGAACGAGCAGTTCCCCGTGATGCCCCGCCTGAAGCTTGCGGGCGTTGAGCAGCATCACCCGGCGTCCGATGACCGGGAACGTGTGCTCGAGCTCGAAGTCGTCGAAGACGGAGCTTTTGGGCACAACATCCTCGAGCAGCGTCCGCAGATCGGGAATGTCCCATTGGCCGTTGCCCAATTCATAGATCAGGCGGTCCTCAGTCTCCGCGGACGAAACGTGAAAGGCCTGATAGAAGGCGCGATTGGCGGACCGGACGCGCAAGGTGGCATCGAGGATCAGCAGCGGCTCGCGTACCGTGTCAACAATATTCTGGGCGTAGGTTTCGATCGCCTTCAGATCGGCCTCGGAGCGCCGCCGCTCCGTTACGTCCTCCATCGCCAGCACGAGCAGTTCCCCGTGATGGCCCGCTTGAAGCTTGCGGGCGTTGAGCAGCATCACCCGGCGTCCGATGACCGGGAACGTGTGCTCGAGTTCGAAGTCGTCGAAGACCGAACTCTTGGGGACAATGTCCTCGAGCAGCGTCCGCAAGTCGGGGATGTCCCACTGGCCGTTGCCCAGCTCGTAGATCAGACGGCCCTCGGTCTCCTTGGGCGAGACGTGGAAGGCCTGGTAGAAGGCGCGATTGGCGGACTGAACGCGCAAGGTGGTGTCGAGGATCAACAGCGGCTCGCGCACCGTGTCGACAATGTTCTGGGCGTAGGTTTGGATATCCTCGACCAGTGGTTCTTGTGTCATGTGCGTTCCGTTTTGCGCGCTGCGAGGTTCTCAGGGGCGGCCGCGCGCCCCAAGTGCACGCGCCGATGAAGGCAGTCCGTCACGAACCTGTCGACGGTCTGCCCGCCGGCAAGGGAAACACTTGCGTTGCCGCCGAACCGTCTTCAGAGGTCTCCACGACCGAGAACCTGATCCCGGCGTCCGTGAACACTCGCGGCATCTTGGTGATCGCGTCCATGGCATCCTCCAGTGTCGAAAGAACATCGGCGTGGGAGCGCTGCGCGATTTCGCGAAGGCCCTCTTTACCAGGCCGCGTGATCCATCTCACAGCGCCCGAACTTGATACTGCTTTTACAAGGTAAGGCATGAGCTCAGCACTCCTCGCAGAACTGCGACGGGCATTGACCGCGAATGGCAGGGGTGTCTCGCCATTGAGCCAGTCGCCCTTAAATCCAATCAAAGACACGAGAGTTGGGGCGCCGGTCGCCCGACCGTTTTGAACAGTTCGCGCAGCTTCGTCACGTCCACGGGCTTGACGTAGTAATGGTTAAATCCGGTTTCCTGTTGACGCTCGCGGTCGGCTTCGCTCGGGGTATAGCCGGTCAAGGCACACATCATCACGTCCTTGAAACCCGGCAGCTCGCGCAAACGCTTGGCGACCTGGTGACCGTCCATTCCCGGTAGGCCAATATCCAACAGCACGACGTCCGGCCGGCACTCGGCGGCCAGCTCCAGGGCTGCGGGGCCAGTGCGAGCCAATTGGACGTCGTGCCCGTACAGGCGCAGCAACAAGCTCAGGCTATCCGCCGTATCGACGTTGTCTTCCACCACCAACACCCGCAGAGAGCGTTCCGGGTGGCCCGGTTCGAGCACGGTGATCGTTTCCGGCGTCGGTGCACCGGTCAGCACGGGCAACCTGATCGTAAATTCGCATCCCAGTCCTAATCCCGCACTGGAGGCTTGCAACCTGCCTTCGTGCATCTCCACCAGGTTGCGGGCGAGAGCCAGGCCGATCCCCAATCCGCCGTACGAGCGACCGAGCGAGCCGTCGACCTGTGTAAACAGCTCGAAGACGTGAGGCAGCAGTTCGGGGGTGATTCCGACGCCGTTGTCCCGCACGTGGATCACGGCCTCGTCGCCTTCCTGGCTGACGGTCATGCGAATGAGTCCGCCCGCATCGGTGTATTTCGCCGCGTTGTTGAGCAGATTGACCACGACCTGCTCGATTCGAACGGGGTCTGCCTCCACCCAGATGGGCACGGTGGGGAGCGAAATCGAGAAATCGTGTTTCCGTGCGTCCATGAAGGGACGGACGGCCTCGGCAGCGTCGTTGACGACGATCCGCAGTTCGACCGGCTCCTTGGTCAGCCGCAATTTCCCTTTGGTGATCCGGCCGATGTCTAGGAGGTCGTCGACCAGTCGCACCATGACACCCACTTGCCGGTCGATGATGCTGCCGGCTTGCGCAATGATGGGGTCGTTCGTTTTCATCTGTCGCAAGACGTTCAAAGCATTGCGAATCGGCGAGAGGGGACTGCGGAGTTCATGGGAGAGCAACGCCATGAACTCTTCTTTGCTCCGGTTGGCTTCGGCGAGTCCGTCGGCCCGCTTCCGCTGAGCCAGCGCCGCTTCGCTTTCGGTGAGGTCGTGCATCACTCGGGCGAATGACCGCGCCTGCTTGTCCTCGTTGAGCAACGGCGTCACGGTTGCGTGACACCAAAACCGTGTTCCATCTTTGCGGAGCTGCCAGCAGTTATTGTGAGCCCGCCCCTCAGCCAGCGCCGTCTGGAGTTCATGCTCGGGTGCGCCCGTGCGAATTTCTTCGGGCGCGAAGAAGCAGGAAAAGTGCTGCCCCACGATTTCGTTGGACAGATAGCCGAAAAGTTGTTCCGCCCCTGGGTTCCAACAAATGACATGTCCTCCCAGGTCGACCAGGAAGACGGCGTATTCCTTTGCGTCGGTCGCCAGCAGGTCGAAGCGCTCTCCGATTTCTTGCGACGAGAGATGGCCTGAGCTTTCTGAAGACATTGGCCCCGCCTTTCGAGACTCGCCCTGTCGGATCCTCGGACAAATGACGTGTGGCTTTCGCCCCTTGCGGAACGAATGGGGATTAGTTCTCGATCGGCAAGGCCAGCCTCATGTGTTTTCTCTCGCGGGGCTCGGGACAATCGCGCAGGTAGTCGAGAAGGTCAGAGAGTTGCGCCGTGGCCAGGGCCAGGCAAGTGTCCGCGCCGCCGTAGTAGATGCGAATCGTGCCGTTGGGACCCAAAATCCAACCACACGGAAAGACGACCCCGTTGACGTCTCCGTGGCGTTCGTAGGCCGTCTCCGGCGCGAAGATCCACTCGTCGCTGCGGCGGATGACGCGACGAGGGTCCTCGAAATCGAGCAGAGCCAACCCCAGTCGATAGAGGCAGCCTCCGGCCGTGACGCGGACGCCGTGATACATCAGTAGCCAGCCCTCCGGGGTTTCGAGCGGAGGTGGGCTCAGACCGATCTTGTTCGCATCCCACCAGGCTCCGCGGCGTGCCGGCAACAGGATGTGATGATCACCCCAGTGAGTCAGGTCGGGTGAGAAAGACAGCCAAATATGCGCCCCCGAACTCCCCGCGGAAACCGGTCGATGAATCATCGCGTAGCGATTGCCAAAGCGAACGGGAAACACGGCCGCGTCCTTGTCCTCGGGGGGCATGACGGGGCCGAGCCGGGTAAACGAGGTGAAGTCTTTGGTGGTCATTAATGAGACGAGCGGCCCACTGGGTGAATAAGCCGTGTAGGCGATGACCCATTCGCGGCGCTCGGCGACCCACGTCAACCGCGGGTCTTCGACGCCCCACTCTTCTTCCGGGAAGTTCGCCGGTTCGGGAGCGAAGCTGGGCTTGGAATCGATGTGCCAGTTCGACACGCCGTTGTTACTGCGGGCGACAGTCAGATGCGAATGGCCGCGCCGATCCTCCACACGGACGAGCAACACCGTTTCGTCGCCGACCTGGCACGCGCCGGCATTAAACACGGCGTGGGCGGGATACGGCCAATCGCGAGCCGTCAGGATCGGATTGGACGGATTGCGCTTCAGAAGTTCTGTATAAAGACCAGATGGCTTCGATTCTCGCAGCATCACGGCTTTCTTATTGAGTCAGTTGATCGCGCTCGCGCGATTTCAGACGACGTCGCAGTGCTCTTGCGCAACGTGCGCTGAGGTTTCCGCCCCGCATATTTCCGCACTGCGCAGCTCGGTCCATAAATACGCCAAAGTCGATTCGGCTCCCTGGTTCCGATTCAGGCCCGAGGCCTGTAATCCGTCGCAACAAGCGCCGTCCGACGCGTCGACGAGTGGTTGCCTCAAGCTGTTTTCGCCGTAGAACCAGGCGTGAGCCCTGCGGAAGGTCGAGCGGTACCTCTCATCGCCCAGCAGGTCTAAGCCGGCGAGTGCCGCGTCGGCCATTGTGGAGGCTTCCACGGGCTGCTGATCGTAGAGCGCCTTGTCTTCTCCGCGGGGGTACCAGTCGTCATTTCCAACGGGCCAGAAAATTCCGTCGCTCGTCGTCTCCGCTTCGAGAAATGCAAACGCGGATGCGGCGACATCCAGAAAGCCGTTCCCCTGCCAAAGCTGGGCGGCGACGAACAGGGCGTGTGGCAACACCGCATTGGCATACGTCATCCGCGATTCGAACCACGGCCAGTCACTCCGCATCGAGCGGTTGTAACACTCGACCAGTCGCAGAGCCGCCGACCGCGCGACGCTTTCGATCGCGCTAATCTCCTTTGCCCCCTGTCCCCACAGATGGCCCCAAGCCAGGATCACGTAGGCCTGAGCGCGCAAGCTGCGCAGCTCGGCTAGAGCCGGGAGAACCGCTTCGATCAACTCCCGCGCCAAGTGCCGGTAGCCCTCCGGCAGAGAGCTGCCGGCAACCTCGGCGAGCGCGATGACCGCCTGACCCTGGCAATCGCCGGTGCCTTCCGCATCGAGCCAATCTCGCTGGTAACTCAGGAAGTTGTGGAATCCGCGGACTGGGCAGCGGGCGTGTTCCAGAAAGCTCAGGTAGCGCGTCACGCGACCGAGCATTTGCTCGTTCGGATCGCGGGCCCAGAGTCGAGTGCACAGCCGCAGGGCGCGGGCGTTGTCGTCCGTCGTGTAGCCACTCTCGCGTCGCGGAATGCTGTAAATCGCATGTTGAATCAACCCGGTTGAGTCGGTCATCCGGTCCAAGTGACACAACGGGATGTGATGAGAGATTCCTTGCGGGATGACATGGCCGTCGGACATCAGAGACCTCCCCCCAAAAGTTTAGCGCGTCGCGCCTTCCCGCTCGATTTCGTCAGGGCGCCGCGAACAGCACGCCGCGGGGCTGCATCGTTTGCGGAGGCAGCGTTTGCAAAGGCAGCGCTTCTAAAACAGTCCAAATACTGACGGCCCACGTTCGGCCAAAACATGAGCTTCGCGTAGCTGTGGGCGCGGTGTCCGGTCTCCGCCCGAAACTCGGGGTTGTCCAGAAATCGCAAAGTCGCGTCGGCCAGAGCATCGCTGTGTGAGAAGGGCACGATCAGGCCGCGACCCTCGGCCAGAACCTCTTCGGCGTACAGGTAGGGCGTGCTCACGACCGCTCTTCCCGCCGCCAGGGCATAGGCCAAAGTGCCGCTTGAAATCTGATCTTTTCCGGGGTAGGGCGTCACATAAACGTCGCAGGCTTGCAAGTGTTCCATGAGTTCGTCGAGCGCAAGGAATTTGTTCACGAAGTGCACATGCGCGCCAACACCGAGCGCGTCCGCCCGCGCGGCCAGGCTCTCCCGATAGACTTCTCCCTCGCGTCGCTTCACTAACGGATGTGTGACTCCGACCACCAGATACTGGGCATGCGGATGGGCCTGCACGATGCGCGGCATGGCCTCGATCATGTATTCAAGGCCTTTCCCGCGGTTAATCAGGCCAAAGGTACAAATCACCTGACGATTGGCGAGGCCCAGCCGGGCCTTCTGTGTGTCGTCTTGCGCGGACGCGACCACCGGGACGCCATGCGGAATGATTTGCACCTTGGATCCGGCTACGCCGTAAACCTGATCGAGGAGCCGGGCAGCCACTTTCGTCATCACAATCAGGCTTTGGCTCTTCGCCGCCAATTCCCGAATAATGAGCCAAGGAGCCGGAGCCGGCTTGGTCATCAGCGTGTGGAACGTCGTGACAATCGGCTTACGGCACGCACGCACAAAGTTCAGCACGTCGCCGCCCCAATCACCGGGGTAGAGGCCGAACTCGTGCTGCAGACTCACCACGTCGCATGGACCGTCGTTCGCCACGTCTGCCGCAAGGGTGTAGGCTTCGTCGCAACTGTTATCGATCACGTGGACGACGCGCGGATCGTCATAACTGAGCGACGGGGTCTTCAGGATCGCAGCCGACGAGGAAATTGGCTCGCCTGCCGCAAGATCCACCGCATCGGCGGTGTCCTTGGTGAAGGTCGCCAGCCCACACTCTTCAGGCGGGTAGGTCGACACAAACAGCGGTCGAACGAGATCCACAAGGCGCTCCGTGAAAACGTGTGCGTTCTAGACCATCGACCGCTGATGAACGCCATGATTGCGGTTTCGAGAGTCACGATTGCGCGTCCGGATGAATTGCGTGCCGAAGTTGTACTCGGCCCCGATGATGAGGCTCTTGGAGGAGCAGGAGACACAATGACGTTTGGCGGTCGGCGCCGTGTTCCAACTTCCGCAGGCTCCGCAAAAATAAGCCACGAGCGCGCTCGCGCCGCACGTGCATCGCCCGGGACGAAGCCGGCTGGTGGAGACGATTCTCTTGCAATGCCGGCAAGACCAACGATAGAGAGGCAGCCGCAGCCAGGCGTAGGTCCCTCCCGCTAGAGCTAAAACGCAGCCACCGGCCACGACCATCCACGTCTGAGGATTCATTCCAACCGACTCCTTCTTCCGTCACATTTGCAGGATCCGGCGATAACTGCCCAAGGCACTCGTTGCCGCAAACGAACGCGAACTGGCTCGCCCACGCGGGCACGGCAACAAAAAAAGCCGACGCGGCAGAACACGTGAGAGTGTTCTGCCGCGTCGGCTTACTCAGCAACGAGCCCCCCGAATCGGCCGGGTTGCCCCTTCTTTAGTCATCCGACAGCGATCGCTGAAGGCGATCTCGATGTCTCAACAGGATCAAGTGTAGCTCAAAGAGCCGTGGATGCATAGGAGCGTGCGCCGCCGGTTCCCCAAAGTCAGTCTTCTTGTAGAGAGGCGATGGCACAGAAGTACAGCGAATCGGTCGACAACGGGGAGCCAAACGACCGCCGACCGCCGAATCGCGTAAATTGTTTGGGCTGGGTCGATCCAAATGGTACTTTGACGACGGCGCAAGCCGCATGACGCATCCTGGTCGCGGGCCGGGAGCAGCTTCGTTGAAAGCACTCGGCGAGTTATTTTTCAGAGTCCTTTTCGTTGTCGCGGTTCTGTACGTTGTCCTCTGCCTGCTACGCTGGCTGACTGGCTGGAACATTTCGCTTCGCCCGTGAGGCAGCCCGATGTCGAGGCGTGGAAACGCTCGGGTCAGATGTGGTTCGGCCGCGAGAATGACGGCATGGAGATGATCGAAAAACCCTTTGGCAACGTCCTCTGGGACGTCTTCGCGGGGGTCTTTCCCGGCATCGCGAACGAGAACGCGAAGGGTGGCTAAGTGATTTCGTTCGACACAGTGCGGGAGATTGCCGGAGGGCTCCCCGGGGCCGTCGAGGGAACGTCTTACGGAACGCCGGCATTTCACGTAGGCAAGACACTATTCGTCCGCCAACACCAGGACGGCGAGTCGCTGGTAGTCAGGATCGAGTCGGAGGAGCGTGCTGTGCGTGTTGCCGCTGATCCTAAGACCTACTCGGTCACCGATCATTACGTCAACTACCCATGGGTCCTGGTGAGGATGGCAAGTGTCCGGCGACGGGAACTAAAGGAATTGCTCAAGGACGCATGGCGCCTCGGCGCGACCCAGGGTGACGTTGGTACGCGCAGGCCAAGAACAGGACGCGGCCGCCGGGCCACGTAGCGTGGCGAGCAATGCATCCTGACGGCGCAGCAAACGAAGGAAAGCAACGATCGCTAACCGCCGCTGCGCCGATAGTTGAAGGGCTGTTTCGTCTTTGTGGAAAGGGAATTGGTCTTGGGGACAGCCACGGAGGCAGTGAAGATGTTCGTCTTGCGACTATTCTTTGAGTTCTCGCCGGCGGTTTGATCCTGATCCCGCTTTTGGGCGGCGGCATGTTTCTTCTCGGCGACACGCCGCTCTCGTTCCTTCTTCTTCTGTTGTTTGTTCTTCGCCACTGGCTCGTCTCCCGCAACGTGACTGTCCCTTGATCGGCGTCAGTGTAACGTCTGGCGCTGAAGAATCGTAGCTCCGAGCTGCGGCGTTTTGGCCATCGACTGCAGCGCGCCGTTCGCCCGCTCAGCCGGGCTTAGGGCGACAAGCGGCTCAGCATCGTCTAAAAGCCCGCTACCGGAAACAGAAAAGGACCAGAGCCAGGAAACTCGTCCGTGTCGCGAACCAATTACGACCAGGAAAGGTTGTGATTTCTGATCGGCAGGTCGCGAATCCGCTTCCCGGTCGCGGCAAAGATCGCGTTGCAGAGAGCGGGTGCTGTGGAAGGAACACCCGTTTCGCCCACTCCAGCCGGCGCAGCTTCGCTTGGAACAATATCCACGAGGATGTCTTTGGGCGCCTCGCTCAGTTTGGCGACGTGGAAGGAATCGAAATTCGTTTGTACGGTGCGTCCTTGCTTGAAGGTCAGTTCCCCAAAGACCGCGTGGGAGCAAGCCATGACGGCGGCGCCCTGAACCTGAGCCACGACGCGGTCGGGGATGACGATCGTCCCGGAGTCGATCGAACACCAAACTCGATCGATGCTGAGTTTTCCATCGCGACTGACCGTGACTTCCACGACATGGCCGGTGTAACCCAGGAACGATCGACAGCACGCAATGCCCAGCCCACGCCCTCTTGGCAAAGATTTATGCCGAGGCCAATCGGCGTTCTTCGCGGCCCGCCTCACGACGTTTTTCAAACGACCCACATCGTAGGGGTACTCTTTGGCGTCCGCGCCGCGATTTGAGAGCTTGGCGGCGGCCAGGTCGATCATGCGATCGTCGCCCAAGGCGTCGAGCAAATACTCGAGGGGATCGCGACCGGCGGCATGAGCCAACTCGTCGACGAACGATCCGACGGCGAAGTTTTGCTGGATGTGGCAGACCGAACGCAACCATCCGATGCGCGTGTGGGCCTTGGCACGGCAAACTTCCAACTGCAAGTTGGGAACGTCGTACGGCAAATCGGTATGGCCCATTTCGGCTTCAAAACCTGCGGGGCGGTCGGCTCCCTTGGAAAACGTGGAGCCGATGCTCGGATAGGCGACGCGTTGCAACCACGCTAGCGGACGTCCGTTGTCGCCAACCGCCGCTTCGCAGTGGATCGCCGAAATGGTGTGATAGTAATCGTGCTGTATGTCGTCTTCGCGGGTCCAAGTCATGTGAACAGGGCGTTTCAATTCCCGCGAGAGCAAGGCCGCCTCGACACAGTAATCGGGCTTGCTCTTTCGCCCGAAACCAGAGCCGAGCAACGTGACGTCGACTTCGACCTGGTCGTTAGGGATGCCCATCGCCGGGCCTACGGATTGTTGGACCGCTTGCGGGTTCTGGGTCGCGGCCTGCAGGTAGCATTTGGTGACTTTGCCGTGGGCGTCCGTTCGCACATCCGCCACCGCGCAGGTTGTTTCCATCGAGGCGTGAGCCAGGTGCGGGACGGAGTAGTCCGCTTTGACGACTTTTGTCGCGCCGGCAATTGCCTTGGCAGCATCTCCCGAGGAACGCAGCGCGGTCCCCGGTCGATTGACCGTTTCTTTCAGCGACTTGGCAAACTGTGCCGTATCGTAGGACGCGTTTTCTCCGTGCTCCCATTCGATCTTGAGCGCCTCGCGACCCTGAATCGCGGCCCAGGTGCTGGTCGCGCACACGGCGACGCCGCCCAACGGTTGAAAGACCGGCGCGCCCTTGAAACCCGGCAGTTTGATGACCGCGACCACGCCAGCCATCGCTTTGGCAGCCGAATCATCCAGAGACTTCAGTTTGCCTCCGACGACTGGAGGGCGTGCCGCGACGGCAAAGAGTTGATTCTCCAGGCGGGCGTCGATTCCATAAACCGCGCGGCCGGTGACGATTTTCGTCAAATCGGTAATCGGCGCGTCCTTGCCGATATACCTCCACTTCTCACGCGGTTTGAATTTCACGCTCCGCTTCGCGGGAATCTCCAACTTCCGCGCAACCGCGACAAGGTCGCCGAACCCCAGCGATCTGCCGGTGCCTTTGTGTTTGACCAGATGCAGCTCGGCGTAACATTCGCTGGGATCGACCTTCCACTGTTGTGCCGCGGCCCGCTCCAATATGGTTCTCGCAATGGCGCCGGCGGTTCGCATCGTGTCGAAAAAGAAACGAATGCTGTTCGAACCGTCGGTGTTCTGATCGCCGAGTCGCTTGTCGCCTTGCGCCTGTCGGATGACGACACGAGACCAGTCCGCTTCCAGCTCGTCGGCCAGAACGCGGGGCAGACCCGTGCGAATCCCGGTGCCCATTTCGGAGCGATGCGCGAGAATCGTCACCGTGCCATCGGGCGCGATGGAAACCCACAAGTCCGGCGCGAACGCATCCGCATTGACTTTGGCGGGGTCGGCGACCTCGGCGGTGTTTGCCGCACCGACGCGGCACATCAGCAAGAGTGATCCGGCGGAAAGTCCCGCCAGGAAACCGCGACGCGTAATTGGATTCGAGACCGCCGCATCGAGGACCGCTGACGGGGCCGGGCGGACTTCGGTCTTGAGACGATTCTGCTCGATCAGTTCGCGAAGCGTGAGTTCGGAGATTGGCTTGCTCACTTGCGCAGCTCCTTTCCGGCAGTCTTGATCGCGGCGCGAATCCGCGGATAGGTGCCGCAACGACAGATGTTCCACATCTGTGCTTCGATTTCCTGATCGGACGGATTGTTGTTCTTGCGCAAAAGCTCGGCCGCCATCATCATCTGGCCAGCCTGGCAGTACCCGCACTGCGGAACGTTGTGCTCGATCCAGGCTTTCTGGACGGGATGATCGCCGTGCTGCGAGAGCCCCTCGATGGTGACGACTTTCGAGTTGCCGACGTCGGCCAGCGAGGTCACGCAGGACTGAACGGCAGCGCCGTCAACATGAACGGTACAAGCCCCGCACTCGGAGATGCCGCATCCGTACTTCGTTCCGGTCAGCCCCAGGTGATCGCGGAGCACCCACAAGAGCGGGGTGTCGCCGGGGACGTCCTTCAACTCATGGTTTTTGCCATTGACGTTGATTTTTGTCATGGGACGCAACCCTCCAAGGCAGTCACGAAATGTTCGCGATTCCAATTCCGGAACATGATCTCGGCCGACAGGGCATCACTCGAAAGTCCGCTCCGCACAATCGAGAAGGTCTGGGTTGATCGAGTGGGACGGCATCGCCGGACTGTTTTTCGCAAACAGGCGTGCGGCCGCGGCATACTCCTTCGGCGTGTCGATGTCGGCCATCTTTTCGGGTGATACGGGAAACTCCACGTTCACCGCGGCGGCGCGATCGACCAGGCAATTGATTCCCTGGTCCGCTCTCAATAATTCTATTTGACTTGCCATCGACCAGGGAAACAAGACCGGATGACCACGCCGTCCCTGATAGGTGGGCACGATCACGCGATCGCCTGGATCTGGTTCTCGCATGGCGTCGTGGCGTTCGGCTTCACTGATCAGGTGATCGATCAGGTCGGATGTGATTCCTGGGATATCCGCTGGACAAACAAAGAAGCGATCCGGCGCCGAGGGCGAATAATGCTGAGCGAGGTGTTTCAACCCCAGCAGGCACGAGGCCTTCATGTCGCTCGGGTCATCCGCCATGACGATGTCGATACCATGGGACTTACAAATCTGCTTGACTGCCGCGTCCGCATCGGTCCGAATGACGATGATTGTTCGCTGGACGCCGGATGCGGTCCATGCCTCTAAGACATGGTCGAGCAGCGTTGAATTCGCCTCTCCGGCTCCTCGCCAGGATAACAACAACTTCGACCGGCCCATTCTTTCACTTCGGCCCGCCGCGGGGATAATGGCATAAGAGCTTGGTTGTCGACTCATCGACAGGATCTCTGAGTGTTTGGGGCGCGAGAACGATAAGCGATCGAGAACGAAGAAGATGAGTTACGATATTGCCGAACACTTGCGGGTCGCGGCCGATTTACTCGAACACGACGAATCGTTTGCAACGGTGACTTTGTTGGCGATTCGCGGAAGCGCTCCTCAAATTGCTGGCGCGAAGGCAATTGTAACGGATCAGGGGATCGTTGCCGGAACCGTCGGCGGAGGAAAGATCGAAAACGCCGCGATCGAATATGCAAAGAAAACGCTATCGGAGTTTGACGGGCCAACGACCGTGGTCGAAACCTGGAATCTCCAGACACAGATCGGCATGACTTGTGGTGGAGAAGTCACCCTGTTTTTTGAATTCCACCGGCGTGTCGCCTGGCCAATCGCCGTGTTCGGTGCCGGACATGTCGCCCAGGCGCTCATCCCACTGTTACTCAAACTCAACTGTCAGATCACGTGCATCGATTCGCGAAACGATTGGATCGAAAAACTCCCCGCCAGCCCCAGGCTCTGCAAGAGATGTCTTCCTGATCCAAAGTCGGTGCTGCCCGAGTTGGCCAGTAACACGTTCTTTGTTTTGATGAGTAAAGGACACGCCACCGATCTGCCGGTGCTGGCTGAAGTCCTTCGCTCTCGCACTGCCCCCTATGTTGGCGTGATTGGCAGTGCACAGAAGGCGAGTGTTCTTCGGCGAGACCTGATGCAATTGGGAATCGGCGAGGATCGTATCGACAGTTTCCATTGTCCCATCGGATTGCCGCTGGGGAACAACACACCTGCCGAGATTGCCATCAGCGTAGCGGCACAACTGATTCAAGTTCGGGATCAACTCGGTGTGTTCGACCACAGAAGCAAGTCATTTTAGCCGCGAGGGGATTGCCTGTCGAAGGGTCAACCTTCGCGTATGGCTGAGGCGATGCGACGGATCCTGTCAGGTCTGCACACGTCAATTGGGCGTCGCAGAGACGGGCGAAGCTGTCGTGCTGGAGACAATCGGAGGTGACGCCGACTATGAGTCGAAACGTCGACGTAGGCGTCAGCTTGCACTCAGAGAAAACGCAGGTCCAGTCACGATCTCGATCAGATGGTGCCTTTGCGCCGGGGTGCTCGGCTGACCACTGAGCGGAGCTCGCCGAACAAGCGTACAAGACTGGCAAGCTGGTAGTGCGCGTTCAGGCCGCTCGGATTCGGCAACAGCCAGACGTGCGCGCCGCCAAATTGAGTCTGTTGCGGTCCGATCGCAGCCGACTTTTGATTGAATACGGCTTGATACGTCGAGATTCCCAGGAAGGCCACCCAGTCGGGTCGATGACGACGGACTCTTTTCTCGAGGCGTTTGATGCCGGACGACAAATCCTCCAATGTCAATTCGTCGGCGCGCGCCGTGGCCCCATCGACAACATTCGTGATGCCGTAGCCGCGGTCGAGTAGAACTTTTTGCTCCGAGGGCGCGAGCAGCCGGTCGGTAAAGCCCGCCCCGTGGAGCGTCGGCCAAAAGCGATTACCGGGCCGCGCAAAGTGGTGGCCGACCGCCGCCGAATACAGGCTCGGATTGATGCCAACAAACAGGAGCCGCAAGTTGGGAGCGATGATGTCGGGAATGCTTTTACCATAGGCGACTCGAAGCTGTTCCGGAGTCGGCTGATGCCGCTTCGTTTGCCGAGTCGCCTTCACGTTCCTTCGTTTCATCACGTTTGGTCTGCACGGCCTCTGGCCGGCCGGCTGCCGATACTTATCAACTCGTTCCCTCTCGCGGCCAGCCGCTTTTGAGCACGTCTCAGCATGCGCGGGCGGCGGTCGCGTCGACAACAGCGATGATCTTGTTAAGAAAACAGATCGTTGGCTCAGCTTCTCGCGGATCACCTTGGCTTTCAAGAGCCGGCGTTCGGAAACGTGGTGACCGCCCTTCGGAAACCGGACGACGGGTCCCATTGGCCCCCCCCACGATCGCGGCAGGTGCCTTCGCGCGCCGCTGCCGCGTATACTTCTGCATCAGCTGAACAGAAAGACGGACCGTCGCATCGAGGGGGTTCCATGTCTCTGAGTGAACAAACTGCGTTTCCCGAGCTGACCGCTGCGGAGATCGCGATTCTCAAGCCGCTCGCGACCGCCCGCGATTACGCGGATGGCGAAACTGTCTTCCGAGCTGGCCAGGCCGACATCGATTTTTTCGTCGTCGAATCCGGCCAGATCGACATCCTCAATCCGGCCGACCGCAATCGGGTGATCGTCACGCACGACCCGGGTCAGTTTTCCGGCGACATCGACCTGCTGACCGGGCGGCCAGTCATTGTGACGGGCGTCGCGCGGGGGAAGTCGCGCGTTTGGTGCATGCCCGGAAGCAACCTCAGGGCCTTGCTCAATCGCGTTCCGAGTCTGGGCGAAAAGCTGATCATCGCGTTCACGCGCCGACGTGAGCTGTTGTCGCAGTTGGGGGTGCTGGGACTACGTGTCTTCGGCCCGGGCCGGTGCCGCGACACGAACACCGTCCGCGAGTTTCTGTACAAGAATTTTGTGCCCTTCACCTGGTTCGATCCGGAAACCGAAGAGGGCCAGCGGGTCTTCAAGGAGCTTGGCTCGCCGAAAAAGACGCCAGTCATCGGTTGCGGCGACGGGCAGATTCTGGTGAATCCCACGTTGATCGAGCTGGCCCGTGCCGCTGGGATTTGGAAATTCTGTCCCACGCAACAAGTTGATTTCGCCATCATCGGAGCCGGGCCGGCGGGGCTCGCCGCGGCCGTGTACGCCTCGTCGGAGGGACTGTCGACCTTGATGCTCGACCGTCTGGGCCCGGGGGGCCAGGCCGGGGGATCGTCGCGAATCGAAAACTTCATCGGCTTTCCCGCGGGACTGAGCGGAGCCGACCTGGCGACTCGCGGCGTCTTGCAGATGCTTAAGTTCGGCGCTCGGATCGTCGCGCCCGTCAACGTCCAAAAGCTGACGCCGGCGAAATCCCCCGACGAGCAACACGTGCTGCACCTCGATTGCGGCGCCGAGATCCGCTGTCAGATGGTGCTGCTCGCGATCGGAGTCCGTTGGCGCAAACTGGAGGCCGAGGGCGCCGACGAGTTCGCGGGGGCGGGCATCTATTACGCCTGCACGACGGTGGAAGCCGACCTTTATGACGGCACCGACGTGGCGGTCGTCGGTGCCGGAAACTCCGCCGGGCAAGCGATCATGTTCTTGTCCGAGTGCTGCCCGACGCGCAAGGTCCACGCGATTATTCGCAGCAAGCTGGGACCCAACATGTCGGAGTACCTCGCGAAGCGGATCCGCGCCGCTCCCAATGTCGTGATCCACGAACAGACCGAGATCGACGCGGTGTTCGGAAACCATCATGTGGAAGAAATCGCGCTCAAAGGCCAAGAAGCCGCCCCACCGCGTCGACTGCCCTGTTCGGCCGTATTCGTGTTCATCGGGGCAGAACCGGCGGGCGAGTGGCTGCCGGCCGAAATTGGACGCGACGACAAGGGTTACCTGCTGACCGGCAGCGACGTGGTTCGTTCGGGCCTTTGGCCACTCAAAGATCGCGACCCGTGCCCGCTCGAGACGACTCTGCCCGGAATCCTCGCCGCCGGAGACATCCGCGCCGGGTCCACCAAACGGGTCGGTTTCGCGGTCGGCGACGGCTCGCTGGCAGTGACGTGCGCCCACCGCTTGCTTTCGATCCGAGCGTGAACTCGTCAAAGGAACTGTCGATGGCAGGACAGACCGCAGCGATCGCCGAACGCGGGCTACAGGAAGTCCGGCTGACCGGACGGAGCATTGCGCCGGGCTTAGGAATGGGGCACGCCTGGGTCGTCGGAGACGCGCTGCGATCGGACGGCGTTCCGCAAACGATTGGCGCCGAGGCGGCGGACGGCGAATGCGATCGCCTCGCGCATTCCTTCGCAGAAACTTTTGCCGAGCTGGACCAGTCGGCTCGGCGGATCGAGTCGGAATTCGACTCGGCACTGGCGGGCATCTTTCGCGCGCACGGCACGATGTTGCGAGGCCTGGTCGAATCGGGCGAATTCGAGCGGGAAGTCAGAACTTCGTTGTTGACCGCGGAGTGGGCCGTCCGCAGAGTTCTCAAGTGGTGGTATCAGAAATTCGAGGCGCTCGAAAACCAGACGCTGCGCCAGCGCGCCGACGACGTGCTCGACCTGGGACGAAACATCATTCGGCGGCTCCGCGGGGAAGCGAAGACCGGACTCGAATCGATTCCCGAGCAGAGCGTCCTGGTCGTCGAACGGTTGTTGCCTTCCGACGTCGTGCGGCTGCCGAAGTCTCACGTGGCGGCCATTGTCGTCGAATCCCTGGGCCAAGGCTCTCACGCGGCCCTTTTGGCGCGAGAGAAGGGTATCCCCACGATCACCGAGATTCCCGGAGTGCTTTCGCTCATTGCCGGCGGCGCCGACGTCTTGGTCGACGGCCATCGGGGAACTCTGGTGCTGTCGCCCCAATCGGCGACATGCGAAGAGTTCCAGGAGCGGCTCAAAGCGTGGCGGGCCACGCTCGTGCGCTGCAAAGACGCTTGTCGAAAGCCGGCCCGCACACGCGACGGCCAATTGGTCCGGGTCGAAGCCAATATCGGCATTGAAGAGGACGTCGACCTGGCTCTCGACAACGGGGCCGACGGTGTGGGCCTGTTGCGAATCGAGCAGCTCTATTTTGCCCGGCAAGCCCCGCCGACCGAGGACGAATTATTCCTCGATCTGCAGAAGATGGTGACGCCCCTCGGCGACCGGCCGGTGACCGTGCGTCTGCTGGATATCGGCGGCGACAAACCGCTGCCCTTCTTGCCGCTGGCGCCGACCGCAAATCCGGTGCTGGGCCGACGGGGCGTGCGGGTCCTGCTGGAGTACGCGCAGCTGGTTCGCACGCAAATGGAGGCCATCTTGCGGCTTTCGCAGGAACATGCCGTACGCATGCTGATTCCGATGATCACGCTCGAAGACGACATGCGGAGAATGCGCGAAGTGTTCGAGGCGACGAGTGCCGAACGCAAGATCGCTCATCCTCCCGAATTGGGCGCGATGATCGAAACACCGGCCGCCGCGCTGGCGGTTCCGGCACTGCTGAAGCACGCCGATTTTCTTTGCGTCGGAACGAATGACCTCACGCAGTACACGTTGGCCGCCGCCCGGGACGACGCCTCCGTGAACGCGTATTTTCAAGATAGCCATGAGTCGGTGATCCGGCTCTTGCACATTGTCATGGCCGACGGGCGCGGGCGGCCGGTGACGCTCTGCGGGGAGCTGGCCGGTCGCGAAGCCTGGGTTCCGCGCCTGTTGGAAATGGGATTTCGCACGCTGAGCGTGGCACCAACCGCCGTTCCCACCACGAAACAAGCGATTCGCGCCGTCGATCTCGGAACTCTGGATAAGGCCGCAACTTCGGCGGCCTTGTAGATGCTCGCGTTGGGCCACCGCCGGCACCGGAATGATCACTTCGATAGCCGCGTCAGCGGACGCAATCGGTGAGACGATGACGCGTTGAAGTTGGCGCGTGCCAAAGATTAATCCCGCGTCCTTCGCTGCTGCTTGGCTTCCCGGTGATTGGAGGGTTTCGTACCACAGACCCTAAGCCAAGCATATTTATTTCGCGAGATCACCCCACCGCCGAAGCACTCCGATTCCGCTGAGGAACTATTTAGCTCGCGGCAACTGGCTGCTGAAATCTTGATGTCTGTGTCGTTCCCGGCGTGATAGACTGACGGCTCATCACCACCTCTTCTCCCTGACGAGTTTTTCCAGCACCAGCACGGAAGACGCCGCATGAGCGACAACGGCACCACCACGACGACGCGGAATCGCCGCGAGTTCTTGACGAGCACGGTCATGGCGGGAGGTGCGGCGGCTGTCGCGTCGGTCATTCCCGGAGACACAAGCGCGGCGATGGAGAAGCTGACTCCGGCGACGATCGCCCTCTTGCCGACGCCGGCGCAGATGCAGGATTTTATCGCGCTGCCCGACGATCATCCGATCGTGATGGTCAACCTGCTCAAGTTCAAACCCAACGGCGGGCAAGCCGAATACGCCAGGTACGCGGCCGCCATTCAGCCCATTCTGGAAAAGCTCGGCGCCAAGGTGTTGTTCGCCGGCAAGTCCGAGTACTGCCTGATCGGTAAGGCCGATTGGGACATGGTGGCGCTGGTGCAGTACCCGCGCAAGAAGACACTGTTTCAGATGTCGATGTCGCCCGAGTATCGGGCCATTCATCACTTTCGGGAGGCTGGGATCGTGGGACAAATCAACTATTGTGTTGCCCAAGTTCCGGCCAAGGCGGAGTCCCTCAGCGGTCCGGCAAGCGACGGCGGACCGAAGTCGGGCGTATTGCGGACGCCCGACGAGCGCTTCGCGCATCTGCCCGGCTTCGAGTTTCAGCCGCACTACCACGAGGTCGGCGGCTACCGCGTGCATTATCTCGACGAGGGTCCGCGGGACGGGCAGCCCATTCTATTGCTGCATGGCGAGCCGACGTGGTGCTACCTCTATCGCAAGATGGTTCCGCCGCTCGTGGCGGCCGGTTACCGCTGCATTGTGCCGGACCTGGTCGGCTTCGGCCGCTCGGACAAGCCGACCGACCGGGCGGTCCACACCTATAAATTCCACGTCGACGAAATGGCCGGCCTCGTGACAGCGCTCGACTTAAAGAACTGCACGTTCTTCGGCCAGGACTGGGGCGGTTTGATCGGCCTGCGGGTCGTCACCGAGAACGAAGGCCGCTTTTCGCGAATCGTGGTCTCGAATACGGGCTTGCCAACCGGCGAACAGCCCATGACGCCCGCCTTCCTGATCTGGAAACGGATGGCGCAGGAGATGCTCGACTCCGGCGACATGCCCGTTGGCACGCTCGTCTCCACGAGCGCTCGCATGCCCAACTTGAAGGAGGCCTACGACGCTCCCTTCCCGGACAAGCACTACAAGGCCGGCCCGCTGATGATGCCGCAGCTGGTCCCCACGACGCCCGACGACCCCGCCAAGGAGGCGAACAAGCGAGCCTGGCAAGTCCTCAGTGAATGGAAGAAGCCGTTTCTCACCGCCTTTGGCGATCACGATCCGATTACGGGCGGCGGCGACGCCCACTTCCAAAAAATCGTTCCCGGTGCGCACGGCCAGCCCCACACGATGGTTAAAGGAGCCGGCCATTTCATTCAAGAAACGCACGGGGCCGAGCTGGCCCAAATCATGATCGATTGGATCGCCAAGACCCCGCCGACGGCCTGACGGATTTCGCGCCGTTAGCCCCCGCGACTCGTCCCTGACTTCACCGACGTCCCCGTGCACGGAGAGCGCGTCCCTACGAAAGAAAAGTTGAGACCTGCGCGATGTCAGCTCCCTGCAGTTCCCGTGCGCCCGGTGTCACTGCGTCCTTTCTGGTTTCCTTCTTCACCGCGATCCTGACGGCCGCCCCGTCGTTCGCCGACGACCCTGCCGGCAAGCTGCCGCGCGATCCGCCTCCGTTTCAGGGCGTGGTCGGCCGCACGATCAAGGATTCGAAGTCCGCTTATCCCGAGCCTGTGCGGGCTCCCAGAGACGCGCCCAACGTCGTGATCATCATGACCGACGATACGGGCTTTGGTCATGCGAGCACGTTCGGCGGGCCGATCCCCACTCCCACGCTCGACCGGCTGGCCAAAGGCGGTCTGCGTTACAACCGCTTCCACACGACGGCCCTCTGCTCGCCGACCCGGGCGGCCCTGCTCAGCGGTCGCAACCATCACTCGATGAGCGCCGGCATCGTCGAGGAATTCGCCACCGGCTTTCCCGGTTACGACTCGATGTTGCCCGCGAACGCCGCGCTGATCTCGGAGGTGCTCAAGGGCAACGGCTACAGCACGGCCGCATTCGGCAAATGGCACAATACGCCCAACTGGGAATCGGGGCCGACGGGACCCTTCGATCGCTGGCCTACCAACCTGGGCTTTCAATACTTCTACGGCTTTCTCGGGGGCGACACGAACCAGTGGTCCCCCGGGCTGGTCGAGAACACAAAACGGCTCGAGCCCCCCTACGAACCGCAGTATCACTTCATGACCGATATGACGAACCGGGCCATCGACTGGGTCCGCACGCAAAAGACCACCCAGCCTAATAAGCCGTTCTTCGTCTATTTTGCTCCGGGCGCCACGCACGCACCGCACCACGCCCCCAAAAGCTGGATCGAACGCTTCAAAGGGCAGTTCGACCAGGGCTGGGACAAGGTCCGCGAAGAAACGTTTGCCCGCCAGAAGCAGCTCGGCATCGTCCCGCCCGACACCATCAATACGCCGCGACACAAGTCGATCCCCGCCTGGAACTCCCTGAGCGCGGACGATCGACGCCTCTATGCCCGCATGCAGGAGGTGTTTGCCGGCTTCCTCGCCTACACCGATAGCGAAATCGGCCGCCTGATCGACACCATCGACCAGCTGGGTGAACTCGACAATACGCTCGTCTTCTACATCGTGGGCGACAACGGCGCCAGTCCCGAAGGAGGCGTGACCGGCACTGACAACGAAGGCAAGCGATTTAACGGCATCTTCGATTCGGTCGAGGCGAACCGTAAGCTGCTCGACAAGTTGGGCGGCCCGATGGCCTACAACAACTACGCAGTCGGCTGGGCCTACGCCGGCAGCACGCCCTTCAAGTGGACCAAGCAGATCGCCTCGCACTTCGGCGGCACGCGGAATCCGCTCGTGGTCTCCTGGCCCAAGCGCATCCGCGACAAAGGCGGTTTGCGGACCCAGTTCCACCACGTCGTCGACATCGCCCCCACGATTTATGAGGCCGTTGGCATCCATCCGCCTGCCGCCGTCAACGGCATCGCGCAAAAACCGATCGAAGGCGTCAGCCTGGCGTACACCTTCGACCATTCAGAGGCCAAGGGACGTCACGTCACCCAATATTTCGAGATGATCGGCAGCCGGGCGCTATATCACGACGGCTGGGTGGCGGCCGCCTTTCATGGCCGCATTCCCTGGCTGGCCTTTGCACTCGGTAGCGGGCCGGACATCGACGAGGAGCCCTGGGAGCTCTATCACATCGACGAAGACTTCAGCGAAGCTAAGGATCTCTCCAAGGCCAACACCAAGAAACTGCGCGAGCTGCAGTCGATGTTCTGGATCGAAGCGGCCAAGTATCACGTCTTGCCGATCGACGATCGCACGGCCGGCCGCATGCTCAATAACCCGCAACCCCAAGTCGCTCCCGGCCGCACGAAGGCGACGTTCTACCCGGGGATCATCTTGCCGGAAGCGGTCGCACCGAACTCCAAGAACCGCTCGTACGCCATCACGGCCTTCGTCGATCTGGCGAAACCGGGGGCCGAAGGTGTGCTCGTCGCCCAGGGGGGCCGCTTCGGTGGGTACACGCTCTACATCAAGAACGGAAAGCTGGTCTGGCACTTCAATTTCTTGAATGCCTCCCGGTATACGATCACGTCGGATGTCGACGTGCCGCTGGGCAAGTCGCAGCTGCGGTACGAATTCGCGTTCGCCGGCGACGCCAACGGCGGCGGTCTGGGAAGGCTGTTTATCAACGACCGGCAAGTGGGCGAAGGAAAGATCGGTCGCACACCCCGCGGCGTCCTCTCGCTCGACGAAACGTTCAACGTCGGCGAGGACATCGCCACGCCCGTCTCGGAAGACTACCAATCTCCGTTCCGCTTCACCGGCGGCCTCGAGAAGGTGACGGTCCAGCTCAAGTGAGGGCGGCGCCGAAAACTACGAACGAGCGGGGCGGTTGCTGCGGCGATACCAGTCTTCGAAGAAGTCGAGCCAGCGGCTGAGTCCCGGCTCCTGAAAGCACGACAAGTGATTGTCGGTCTGGGGTAGCACGCACGACTCGATGCCCCCCGTTTCAATGCGGCGCCAACAGGCGGCATAGCTGGCGTGATAGGGCGCTCCCGCCACGAGAGCCACGCGTTGGCCGAGGGCGTGCAGGAAAGCGCTGTCGATATTCTGGACGTAGTGCGGATGCATGAAGTTCCACCGCTGCTCCGCGATCGAAGCCTCGGAAGAAATCATCTCGGCCTCGCCGCCTTTCGCCGCCACCTGACCGACGGGTGTGCGGCTAAACAGCAGGCGATAGAGGCTGCCGAGCCTTTGCCGCAAACGAATCTTCCAGGGCAGGTCGCGGTAGGGCAGGGCGGGCTCGATCATCATCAGGTCGATGTCGAAGCCCTTGTTCAACAACTTGGCGGCCAGGCAATAAGCGAGAATGCCCCCATACGAATAGCCGATCAACAGCAGCTTCCGGCCGAGCACGTGCTGTTCGAGCTCGCGCACGTAGACTTGCAGCTGTTCCTCGAAACTAAGATTGAGGGGCGGCCAGATCTGCGAGCCGTCGAGCTTCAGATGAATGACGGGGCCGAGCGACGGCAATCGCTCCAACAGCAACGGAATGGGCTGCACGTGGCCGACGCACACGAGCGGATGTCCGTCGCCGCCAGCCCGCAATACTTCCAGAAAGTCGGTGGTTCCCGCGTCCGGTCCCCGCACCGCATGCTCCTTCTGTCCGCTGGGTGAGGAAGTCTCGCTGCGAGTCGCGCTGGTCGACGGAAACATCCGGGCGAGGCCGGCCGGAGTAGGGGCGACAAACAGGCTGCGCGTCGACAGCTCGACATGCAGCCGCTCGCGGATTCGCGAAACGAGCGTGGTCGCCAGCAGCGAGTGCCCGCCCAGGACGAAGAAGTTGTCGTGGATGCCGACCCGGGCGAGACCTAGTACGTCGGCAAAGATGCCGGCCAGCTCTTCCTCAATCGGCGTGCCGGTCGCGCGGAGAACGCGCTTCGGCTCGTTGCTGGCCTCCTGGTCGTTGATGATCGATTCGGGGGCGGGTAGTTGCTGGCGGTCGAGCTTGCCGTTGACGGTTCGCGGGAGCGCGTTGAGTGCGACGTACCGCGCCGGCAGCATGTGCTCCGGCAATCTCCGCTCGAGAAACCGGCGAAGCTCCGCGGCAGAGGGAGACATTGCGGACTTCGGTGCGACGAAGTAAGCCACCAGCCGTTTGTCGCCCGGCCGATCCTCGCGCAACTGTACAGCGCAGTCGGTAATTTGGGGGTGCTCCGCGAGCGTGGACTCGATTTCTCCCAGCTCGATGCGGAAGCCCCGCAGTTTGACTTGTTGATCGATGCGGCCGAGATATTCGAGATTGCCGTCCGACCGCCGACGAACCAGGTCGCCCGTGCGATACAGTCGGTCGCCCGGCCGATCGCTAAACGGGTCGGGGAGAAATCGCTCCGCGGTCAGCTCGGGCCGGTTGAGATAGCCGCGGGCCAGCCCCGCGCCGCCGACATACAGTTCACCGGCCTGCCCGCTCGGTGTCGGCTCGCGGGATTCGTCGAGCACGTGCAGCGTGAGGTCGGGGATGGCTTCGCCGATCAGACTGCTCCGCGTGTTGCGCACCAGCTCGCGGCTGAGCGGCTGGTAGGTCACGTGCACCGTCGTTTCCGTGATGCCGTACATGTTGACGAGCGTGGTCGCTTCGTCGGCGTGCCGCAGATACCAGTCTCTCAAGCGGGAGAAGTCGAGCGCCTCGCCGCCAAAGATGATGTATCGCAGCGCCAGCTCGACGGTGGTCGGGTTCTCCGCGTCGGCCTGCAGTAACTGGTAAAAGGCCGACGGGGTTTGGTTCAGAACGGTGACCCGCTCGTGGGCCAGCAGGTTGAGGAATTCAGCCGGCGAGCGAGTGATTGTTCGGGGGACGAGCACGAGACGTCCGCCATGTAGCAGCGCGCCCCACAGCTCCCAGACGGAGAAGTCGAAGGCGAACGAGTGGAACAGCGTCCACACATCGTCCGGGCCGAACTCGAACCAGGACCGCGTCGATTCGAACAAGCGCACGACGTTCCCGTGCGAGACGACAACGCCCTTGGGCGCGCCGGTCGACCCCGAAGTGTAGATGACGTAGGCTGCTTGTCCGAAATTGGGAGTTGCGACCCGCTCCGAGTCCGTCGGGTTGTCGTCCGCCGCGCGCTCGAACGCCGTTCGCGTTTCTGGTGTATCGAGCAGCAGCGTTCTCGTGGCTTCCGGCAGTTGTCCGCGGAGCGCGCGTGTCGTGAGAACGACGATTGGAGCAGCATCCTCGACGATCACGGCCAATCGCGCGGCCGGATACTCGGGATCGAGCGGCACGTACGCTCCGCCCGCCTTCAAGATCGCCACGATGCCGATCACCATTTCGGGCGATCGGTCGAGACACAGGGCCACGAGCTTCTCGGGACCGACGCCGCTATCACGCAGCACGTGCGCCAATTGATTGGCGCGGGCGTTCAACTCGGCGTACGTGATCCGCTGTTCGTCGCCGGCGAGGGCAATGGCCTCGGGCGTGCGCGTGGCCTGCTCTTCGAATAGCCGATGCAGACCCTTGTCGGGCACTGACGGCGCGGCGGTCGAGCGAACTTTCTCTGCCCGCACGGCCCGTCGCTCAGAATCCGTGAACAGGGGCAACTCGACCGTCATCTCACGCGCCCCGTGCCGGAAATACCTCTCGCCGCAAACATTAAAGAAAGTCCATTTTGTGCACGATTTTGCGCGAAATGAGACCAGCTATTGTTCACGCTGGATTAAACCTGTCGACACCTCCACGGTTTGATGAACATTTTTTCATAATTTGACGCGATGTGCAAGACGTCCCGATGGAGTCGGCCTATGGACTGCTCCGCTCGTCCGTCCACAGTCGCGGAGCCTTCAAATGGCGTTTGCGCTTTCGCAGGCGGGACGTCGAACGTCGGCACTAAACAAATCTTTCGGCTCGGCCCCGGTCGCGCGACGCTCCGACGCGAGCAGCCAGTGTTTCTTGTCGAGGCCGCCGGCATAACCTGTGAGCTTGCCGTTGGCGCCGATCACCCGATGGCAGGGGACGATGATCGAGATTGGATTGCGGCCGTTGGCGTGACCCACAGCCCGTGAGGCGCTCGGCCTGCCGACGCGCCGCGCCAGCTCGCCATAGTGGATCGTCGTGCCGAACGGAATCCGCACCAGCTCCTGCCAGACACGCTGCTGAAACGCGGTGCCGACCAGTTTGATTGGCACATCGAACTGCTGTCGCTCGCCCGCGAAGTATTCGGCCAGCTGCCGCCGCACCGCTGCGAACGGCTCGTCGGCCCGTTGCCAGGTGGTTTCCGGACCGGGCGACCCCTTATGCGAGGGCATGAACAGACCCGTCACGAACTGGCCGTCGCCGCGAACGAACATCTGCCCCAAGGGGGAGTCGAAATACGTGAAGTAGGTGGTCACCGTCATGGGTTCTTACTCCGCCAAGTGTTGGAGAATGGGTGTGAGTTTGAGTGTTGGTGCGGTCAGTTCGAAGGCTCGTGCAGGCTTTCCCAGAGGTGCATGGCGGCATAGGCCCGCCAGGGACGCCAGGGCTCGGCCGCGTGTTCCAGCGCGCGGGCTGACTTCAGCCGCGACGCCTTTACCAGTCCCAGATCGCCGGCCGGAAACGCGTCGGGCCAGCGAAGGGCCCGCATCGCGATGTACTCGGCCGTCCAGGGCCCGATGCCGGGAAGCTTGACGAGTTCGGCGACGACCGCCGGCGGGTCGACTCCGGCTTCGAGATCGATCTCGCGTCGGACGACCGCGCGAGCCAGGTTTCGCAGACTCTCGGCACGGGCCTTTGGCAGGCCCAGGCCGGCGAGCGTTGTGGTTCGCGCGGCTGCCAGCGACTCGGCCGTCGGCGTGACGCGGTTCAAGCAAGCCAGCGGCGTCTCGATCACTTCGCCGAAACGGTGTGCGAAGCGGCCGGCCAGAGTTGAAGCCCCGCGCACCGAAACTTGCTGCCCGAGCAAGGCCCGCAAACCCAGCTCGAATGAATCGAACGCCCCCGGCACCCGCAGGCCTCGATGACGCTCGAGCGAAGCGGCCAGCAGCGGATCGTGCGCGAGATGCCCGGCGATGACGTCGGGCCGCGCGTCCAGGTCGAATAAACTCCGCAAACGCGCCAGGATCGACGGCAACGCCGGCGCGAGCGCCGTGGCCAGATCGACGACCAGCGCATGTCGATTGGCGAGTGGCGCGACGCTCAGCCAGCCTCGATGTTCGCCGACCCGGACGGTGCGCGAGTAAGCCTCGCCACTTACGCACTCAATGCCCGGAATGGCCCGCGCCGCTAAAAAGCGGAGCATTGCCTCCCAGTCGAACGGCGGCCGGTACGCCAAGGTGAGCCGCAAGGAATCGGTCTGAGCCGGCTGTGCCGCCGACCGCCGCAGGGCGCTGGGCGTCAGCCGATAGTGGCTGCGAAAAAGGGCGTTGAACCGGCGCACGCTCTCGAACCCGGCGGCAAACGCGACCTGCACCATCGGTAGTTGCGTCTCGGCAATCAACCGCTTGGCCAGGAGCAGGCGATTCGTCTGCGCGAGTTCGACCGGGGACACGCCCAATTCGGACCGCACCGACCGGCGCAGTTGCCGCGAGCTGAGTCCCAGGCTTGCGGCCAGATCTTCCAGGCTGCCCCCGTCGTTCAGGGCACCCGCTTCGATCCGTGCCGCGGCCGCCCGGGCCATCGTGCGGGCGCTGTCGACGGGCGAATTTCCCGGCGCGAGTTCCGGGCGGCAACGCAAGCAGGGGCGAAAGCCCGACTGTTCGGCGAGCGCGGCACTCGTGAAAAAGCGACAACGCTCGCGTCGGGGCGTTTTTGCCGTGCAGACCGGTCGGCAGTAGATGCCCGTCGTCTTCACAGCGACGAAAAACACGCCGTCGAAACGGTTGTCCCGCGCCGTGAGGGCTCGATAGCAGACGTCGTCGTCAATCGTCATGTCCGAATTGTAGCCGCCCTTCACGGAAGGGCTGGCCGTTTTCGGACACGTAAAACAGTCTCTTCCAAAAGGGGATACGTGCCCCGGGGCGGGATGCCGCCTGCATGCCCCGCCGCAGCTGTGAGTCGTTCGCTCGCACGACCGCCAAGAAATGCTCAATTTGCCCAATCGCGCAAACCGATAGATTTTCTAGGAGACCAAGCGAGGGGGGACCGTGCGCGCAAGGATCCGCGCTTTCGAATTGAGCGCTTATTGCGCCTCGAGCGGCCGGCTCGCGCGAGCGTGGTGGCCGATTCTGATTTGCCTGCTCGCGTCGATCTCGGGCTGCCGCACGCACTTGAGTCTGCGCGACAATACGCTGCGCACCGCGGGCACGCTGACCGATCTCAACTATCAGCAGGTGCTCGACAATCTGGCTCGGTTTCACGACAACCCGGCGGCCATGCCTTCGTTCGCCGTCGTGAACGCAGGCACGGTGAACGTCGCCGATCAGACGTCATTCAACGCCAATGCGACGTACTCACCGACGCTCACCTTCGGCCAGCAACTGGGTTCGGGACTGCCGATCCTCAGCTTGCTCTTCAATCCGAGTGGCCAGCGCAACGTCACCGAGAACTGGTCGCTGGCGCCGGTGACCGACATCGACAACTTGCGGCGGATTCGTTGTGCCTATCAACTTCTCGTGGCCGGCGGCACGCTCGACTCCAACTGCATTCCGTGCCAGGACCTGATCAAACGCTTTTATCTGGGCGAACAAGACGACCTCGACTGCGTCATTCCTAAGGGCTGGTACGGCGTGGGCTGCAAGAAGGACGTGCCCGAGTGCGCTTGCTACGTGGGGCATTTCGGCAAGACCTACGTCTGGGTCAACGCCGATGGTCTCGACGGCCTGACCCGCTTCACAATGACAGTGATCGATCTGGCGACCGGAAAGCCTCACGCTCCCACCAAGACCGTCGTAAGCACTTATGGCCCGGACGGCAAACTGCAGAACACGCAGGTCACGACCACGGAGATCGACAGTGGGGCACTCAAAGAGATGCGCAAAGAGGCGGGCCAAACCGACCGCGCTCGGCAGTATCTCAGTCCGCCGCTCGTCAATCCGGGCCTGTTCTTCGTGCCGCACTAGAATTGAGCCGCCTCGGAATTTCGTCCGTCGGCACTCGACGAGCACGTCAGACGGAAGCGCGGCCATTGCGGTCGACAGTCGTTATGCTCTTTGACAGCGGCATTTTGCTGAAGACTGCGCGCTTGACGAGCTACCGAGAGACACACGCTATGGCAGTTAACGATTCGGCGGCCGACCGCAGTCCGTCGCCCGCCGAGGTCTCGCGCCGGGGTTTCCTGCGACAGGGAGCAACGGCCGGAGCAGCTTTAGCGCCGGGGATCGTGCTCTTATCGAGCGGCGTGCCCACACTCTTAGCCCTCACCTCGTCGACCGCCGAATACGAGCTGAGCGTCGGGTCGCGCGCAGCCGAGCCGGACGGGCGGCGGCGAAACATCTGGTGTTACAACGCGCAGCTTCCGGGGCCGCTCGTTCGCGCGCGGCTCGGCCAGACGTTGCGGATCAAGGTCACCAATCACCTCGCGGTGCCGACGTCCGTTCACTGGCATGGGTTGCATCAGCCGGGCACGTGGCAGATGGACGGCGTCGACCGCGTGTCGCACGCTCCCATCCCGGCGGGCGGCTCGTTCGTCTACGAATTCATCGCCACTCCGGCAGGCACGCATTGGTATCACTCACACGTCGGCGTGCAATACGGCAACGGCCTCTTCGGCCCGCTCGTGATCGACGAACCCGCTCCGCCCGCCCACTACGACCGCGAAGAGATCCTCATAATCAACGACTGGTTCCTGCGACCCGCCGAGGAGATTCTGGCGGGGCTCGTCGGTCCGCAGCACGGCAGTCCCATGGCGGGGATGAAGGGGCCCGCTATGAAAAGCCCAGCCATGAAGGGTTCCGTCATGAAGGACGCCGGGATGAACGGCGGAGCCATGACCGGTCGCGCCATGAAAGGCATGGACGGCAAGCCCGACATCGGCGATGTGCCCTTCGAGTCGGCCCTCATGAATGGGCGGGGCCGCTTCGCCGGCACCCATGCTCCGCTGACCAGCCTACGCGTGAAGCCAGGCGAAACTTTACGACTGCGGCTGATCAACGCTTCGAGCACCTACCAATTTCGCTTCCAGATCGACGGCCATCCGCTCACGCTCATCGCCGCGGATGGCGCGCCCATCGCGCCGATCAAGGTCGACAATCTGGTCTTCAGCCCGGGCGAGCGATACGACGCGGTTGTGGTTGCCGCTCAGTCTGGGTCCGCCTGGATTCGTGCGGCAACCCTGGCGGGTGACGAGGCGCGTGCCGTCCTGAATTACGCCGACGCGGCCAACGCCGAGCCGGCGCCCCACTCCGTGACCTGGGGCAAAACAGGACTCGAGCCGACTTCGCTGAGATCACCCGCGGCCGTTTCGCTCGTCCCGCATTCGCGCGAGGTCGTGCTGCGACTGGGCGGCACCATGCGGCCCTACGCGTGGAATATCAACGACGAGGCCTATCCCCACGCCGCACCAATCGCCGCGGCCAAAGACGAATGGCTGCGATTCGTACTGGACAATCCGACGGGAATGGACCACCCGTTCCATCTGCACGGGCACTATTTCTACGTGCTGGGCGCGCCCCAGCGGTTGAATCTGGTTGACCCGCCGCAGAAGGACACGGTCAACGTGCCGGCTCGCAGCCAGCTCGTGCTGCTGTGGAAAGCCAACAACCCGGGCCACTGGTTCTTCCACTGCCATATCGAATGGCACGCGGCGACCGGCATGGCGCGGGTTGTCGAAATCGCAGAGCGATAAATTGAAGCTGGCGGTCACTAGCCGTTGAGGATCTCGACGGCAGCCGAGAAGCCCGCCCACTGATTCTGGGAGTCGTCCGACGTGGACGTGGGGGACGACGTCGGCGTGCCGGCGGTCTGCGGCTGAGAACCTCGCGAAGTGGGGCCGCTCGAGCCTACGGTCACCTGGATGGCGCCCGAAGCCGTGAGCGAATTTCCCAGGTCCGTGTAGCCGATCGCGATTGATGCCGAGCCGACGTAGCCCGTCAACGGCGTGAACGTGAGGTTCTTCAGGGCGTTGTTGAGGTTGGCCAGCGTACCCGTGATCGTCATCCCCGACGAGCTATTTGCGCCGGAGGTGAAGGTCAGCCCGGTCGTCGAACCGAGCTTGAGCTTGCCGTTGGTCGCGGAGAGCGTGACCTGTTCGATGCCGGTCCCCGCGTTGACGTCGGTGACGCTGATCAGGTCGTTGTTGGTCTTCGTGAACTGCACGGAGCCGTTCTCGGCGACCGACGCTGTTGACGGAGCCGTCAGCGTGGGCGCCAACGTGGCGATCGAAAGCGAGACGCTAGTCGAGGCGGACAAACCGTCCGGCGGATCCGAGACGGAAATCGCCAGCGTGTCCGAGCCCGAGTAGTTGGTGTTTGGCTTGTAGGTCAAGCCGTTGAGCGCGTTGTCGAGGTTGGTGACTGTCCCGGTCACGGTGAAGGAGGCACTGCTGTTCTTGCCAGTCGTAAACGTCAAACCGCTCGTGCTGCCGAGCTTCAGCGTGCCGTTCGTCACGGAGAGCGTGAGCGATTCGGTCTTGATCGTGCCGGCGTTGCCGTCGGTAAACGAGATGGCGTTGCTGTTGGCGGCCGAGAAGACCAGCGTGCTGTTCTCGCTGAGCGAACCGGTCGAGGGAGCGGTGATCGTCGGGGCAGTGGCGGGTGAGATGGTGATCCCGACGTTGCTGGTGGCCGACTGGCCGTCAGTGGTGTCCAGCAGCGAAATCGCCAGCGTGTCGGATCCGCTGTACCCCGTCGTCGGCGTATAGGTCAGGCCGGTCAGCGCCTTGTTGAGATTGGCCAAGGTCGCGGCGATTGTGAAGGACGAGCTGCCGTTCTTGCCCGACTTGAAGGTCAAACCGGGAGTCGAGCCGAGCGTCAGGATGCCGTTGGTGACCGAAAGGCTGAGTGTGCCGGTCGTCGAATTGGGGTCGGCGACGGAAATCGCGTTGCCGTTGGCCGAGGAGAACACAATCACCAGATTTTCGCCCGTCGCGACGGACGTCGGCGCGGTAATCGTCGGCGGGCTGAGGGCGTTGATCGTCAATGCCACGCTGGCCGAGGCTGACTGCTTGTTGACGCCGTCGGCGACCGTGATCGAAAGCACATCGGTACCAACGTAGCCGGCGGTTGGCTTGTAGGTCAGGCCGGCCAGCGCCGCGTTGAGATTGGTCAGCGTCCCCGTCACAGCGATTGTGGCCGCGTTGTTCTTGCCGGTCGTATAGGTCAGCCCCGTCGTCGAGCCCAGCGTCAGGATGCCGTGCGAGACCGACAGAGTCAGCGACTCGGTCTTGGCG
>Ga0210390_10000282_pt1 | contig 55625 bp, 37 predicted proteins | sample IncBWH11OmetaG_FD_161050 | JGI IMG/M metagenome (GOLD analysis project Ga0210390, IMG submission 161050) | Forest soil microbial communities from Barre Woods Harvard Forest LTER site, Petersham, Massachusetts, United States - Inc-BW-H-11-O ... | reverse complement strand
CGGATTCTGAAGAATCGAGCAGCAGAGCTCGTTGACCTACCGCCGACTTTCTCTGCAATTCACCCGCGACTTGGCGCGCTCGGCGGTAAAGCTCACCATAGGTGAGCGTGCTTCTCTCTTCTTCACCGTCGGCCAGGAACCGATAAGCAATCTGGTTCGGCTGGGTGGCCGCCCTGAACCGCAGCAGATCAATGATGGTGACGGTTGCGCTTGCCTTTTCGTTCGATGTAGCAGTCGCTTCTCTCAACTTCCACCTCCAGTTCCCCATTGATACTGGCAGTGTTAACTCAGGAAGAGATTCCTGATACCCATCGCGTCAGCCGTTGTCGTTGCCAGAGCGCGTAATCGGCATACTGGACCCCCAGCGGGGCAACAGATCCTCCTCCCCGCTACTGTAGGCCCGGTACAGCGTACTCAGCTCATGGCGCAACACTCCCAGCGACCAACCATCCGAGACAATGTGGTGCATGATGATCAGCAGCACATGCTCTTGCTCCGCCAGACGGATCAACTGCCCACGAATCAGCGGACCTTGCTCCAGATCGAAGCGGCGATCGACTTCTTCCCTCATCCTCCGCTCCAGTTCCAATGCCGCCCCCGCTTGGCCGCTCAGATCGTGCTCCTGCAACGCAAATCGGCTATTTCAGCGAACTGCTGGCCAGCAACGTGACGATCAGCGAGAGTATCAGGCCACTTCTTCAGCGGCGTAGCAGAGTTCCCGTTCGACTTGACTGTTTCCGAGTAGCAAGCGTCAATGTTGCTAAGACCGACTGGAGGTACTATGCGCGGCCCGGCGATGGCAGCTTGCTTCACCTACTTCATCCCGGATGTAAATTACACTTCCCTCTAGCCTAGAACTAAGCGACGGGAGCTTCCTCAACGACCTTAATCAAGTGTCCCTTTCCTTTCAACGAGCTCAAGTCGATATCGGCGACACATTTTACTCTTACACAGTCAAGTGTCAATGTGCCTTCGACATGAACGATGCCTTTTCCATCTTCAAAATTCGCCGCACTGAAATTGGAACCGCCCCTATCCAGAGGGAAGCCTAGTTCCGTTCCTCCCTTGGTTCGGGTAAACTTGATGTGAACATAGTTGCGATCTATAGCCTCTTTGAATGATTTGGGCGTAGGTTCCGGCCGCAATCCTACTTCGACGGGGTGATCTGCTTCACACAAACGGTCAACCAGACTCTTCTGCCGCGGCGCACTCTGATCAGGAGGCGCAGGAGCGGGAGGCGGGTTCTTAGCGTATTCCTCCATCTTCTTCCTCAGACTGAGCGGCCTCATATCGGTCCAGACTTTCTTGATGTACGCTAGACATTCTGCCTTGGAGCCAGTTTTGCTAACAATCTTCCACTTAGGTGGAGTCTCTTTATAATCTGGCCATATGGAATATTGCTCCTCGTGATTAATTACGACTTTGTAAATCGTCGTATCCTCGTTCTCATGATCATTCATGCTCATTCTTGTCTCCCATTGAATATATTTGGTAGATAAGACAAATCGATATTGACCCCAAAGTATTAGGATTGAGCTATTCGAGTCCTTCAGAAAGCGGAAGGAATTAGACACTGGCTGAGACGGCACATCAATCGCGGTTGTATGGTCGGAGCACAACTTATGCGTAATTGAAGGGTTGCTCAGACTGACGCTTAGAAGTAGCGCTAGGATGATCCGGGCCTTCCGCCGCCATCTTAGCGGCCAATGCCGCCAGCGTCGGCGTGGTAAACAGTGCGCGCACGTCGGCCCCCAGATTAACGCGGCGGAGGCGTTCTACGAGTGTCGCGGCCAGCAGAGAGTGGCCGCCGAGGTGAAAGAAGTTGTCGTGCCGCCCAACCCTGTCGACTTTGAGCACTTCCGCCCAGATCCGGGCTAGCGTGCTCTCGACCTCACCTATCGGCGCTTCATAATTGCGCGTGATGTAGGCGTCGGCTTCTGGCGCGGGCAGTGCGTCACGGTCCAGCTTGCCGTTCGGCGTGAGCGGCAACTTAGCCAGCGTCACAAATGCTGGGGGTACCATGTACTCTGGCAACACCGCCGCCAAATGGACACGCAGGTTTTCAACCTCTATCTCCAACGCTGAATCATGTTCCCCGCTCGCTGGCGTTACATACGCTACCAGTCGCTTGTCTCCTGGCTGGTCCTCGCGCGCCAGCACAACTGCCTCGCGAACGCTCGCATGCTCGATGAGCCGCGCCTCAATCTCGCTTAGCTGAATGCGAAAGCCCCGGATCTTCACCTGTTGATCGCGTCGTCCGACAAATTGAAGAGTACCGTCACGATTCCAGCGAGCTATATCTCCCGTTTTGTAGATCCGAGCTTCTTCTTTTTGCGAAAACGGGTCACGGAAAAAAGACTTTGCTGATAACTCTGACTGTCCGAGATACCCCCTCGCCACGCCTACACCCCCGATATAGAGTTCTCCCTCGACACCCTGGGGCAACAACTCCAACTCTTCATCGAGCACGTAAACGCGAACACCTGGTAAGGGCTTTCCTATCGGAAGATCCGCGCCTCTAGACTGCGCGCCATCTCGTGTCGCATGCATCACGGCACATACCGTTGCTTCAGTAGGGCCATAGTGATTGAATAACGTGATCCGATTTCGAGTCAGTTGCGTGAAACGGCGGATCTCGCCCAGCGGTACGGTTTCCCCGCCAAACATCATGAGCCTTACGGTCGGTAAAATCAGGTCTGGCTGTTGGTAGTGGGCAAATTGTTCGGCCCAGTGTCGCCACAGACTCGCCGGCGCATCGATCGCCGTGACATGGTATTCCCTAGAAAAACGCTGGAGTTCCTCTGCGTCCAGTTCGTCCGGGTTGGGGTGCAGCACAAGTGTTGATCCGGCGGCCAGGATTGGAAACACATCACCGACCGATGCATCGAATACGAGCGGCGGTATCATCAAGAGACGTTGGTGAGCCAAATCGTGGCGCGCCAGAAAGGCGTGCACGAGATTCATAGCGCCGCGGTGTTCAATCACCGCACCCTTGGGCATTCCCGTTGTGCCGGAAGTGTAGATCACGTAGGCTGCGTTATTTTGGTGGACGCCGGATACCGGGGACAGATGATTTGGAGGCGCTTGACCTATGACCAAAATGCGGTTGTGCAGGGCGGAACATCGTGCCGCGAGAAAGTTCGCAGTTTTCGCAAGTGCAGCCGGCGTCAGCAGCGCCAACACGGAAGAGTTGTCCACAGTATAGGTCAATCGGTCCATGGGATGGAGCGGATCAAGCGGCACCCAGGCGGCACCGGCCGCCAAAACACCAAGCACTCCCACGAGCGACTCCGTGGACCGATCCGCCAGGACAGCCACGCGAGTCTCCGGGCCCGCTCCTAACTTGTGCAATTCCCAAGCCACACCGTTGGCGGCATAAACCAACTGATCGTAGGTAAGCTCTCTGCCTGGCTCAATGATTGCAATCGTGGTCGGATTGTTCTCCGCCTGCGCCGCAACCAGATCGTACAAACAGCCGTTTGCATGTCCCGGTATCGATTCCATCGCCGGTCCGCCGTCACCCAGCGCGAGCAGTTTGCCGCGCTCGGCAGGTGGCAGGATTTGAAGTTCAGTCACTGGAGTTGCAGGAGTTCGTTCAAGAGCCGTTACCAGGGATTCCAAAGCGGTGAGCGTCTGCTCGCCCACTTGTTCCGCATCAATGAATTCATCCGCCGTAACCTCAATATTGGCCCCTTGTCCGAGGTCAGTGAAAACCCAGCCAAGCGGATAGTTGATGCGTTCCTCGTGCCACAGAAGTTCAATGCCCTCCCAAGCATCTGATGATTGATCACTTTTCTGGGAGCCGTCGACGCCGGGGGCCTCGTAGAGATAATTCATCATCGTTGTGAATAAGGGAGTAGGTGCCTGGACGCCACTGCAGCGCTGAGCCAGGGCTAGTGATGCATGTTCATGCCGTACCATCTGGATCAATCGCTCATGCGTCTTGCGTACGCATACCTCCGCTCCGTCATCACCGAGCTTGATCCGGACGGGCAGTGCGTTGACCAACAGCCCCAGCACTCGACCTGCTCCGTCGCCTTGATTCCGGCCAAACATCATCGTTCCGAATACCACATCATCGCGCTGGGTTAGTCGAGCCAGCACCATAGCCCATGCTACGTGGCAGAGACTCGCCACGCTCACCCCCAGGGATCGGGCCCGCGCCCGTAGCCGGTGACATATATCCACGCCCACCTTGCGCTGCACTTGGATGCTCTTGCTGCCATCGACCTGCACATCCATGAATCCAAATGGCGCGGCCGGTTCCTTAACATCTCCCAACATTCCGGTGAAGAAGACCTCATGTTCCTTCGGGCTGACACCGAACCGCGCCTGCGCGATAAAATTCCTGAATGGCACGGGAGCTTGCATCTGTTCCTCGCGCCCCGCCAAGTGTGCTTCGATTTCCTCCCCCAACAGCTCCCCAGAGGTGTGGTCTGTCACCAGATGATGTACAAGTTGCATCATTACCCAGCGATGGTTAGGCTGGTCTTCAGCGATAAACAATCGCAAAAGAGGCGCGTGGCGTATATCAATGCGGAATTGCCGAGGATTAAAGCGGGCACGCAATTGCGCCGCTACGCTGCCGCCCGGATCGGGAGTAACCTCTTCGACTACAAGCGGCGCTACTCTCCAGACGACTTGGACTGGCTCCGGTAGCCCTTCCCAGGCGAAGGAGGTTCGTAAGTTATCATGCCGGTTAATGACTGCGTGAAGCGCCTCCACGTAGCGGTCCAGGAGACGGCGGGAGTCAAAAGCAACCAGCGCCGGAAGGAGATATACGTCGCCTCGATTTTCCAGGATGTGGTGAAAGAAAATTCCTTCTTGCAATGGCGCCAGCGGGTAAATGTCCTGCACATTGCGGGCTCCCCCAGGCACGGCAGCGACTGCTGTGTCTATTTCGCTTTGACTTAGTTTCACCAGGGTCAACATCTCGGGAGTAATCTTCTGGCAGCCCGCCGGAATGAGGTTAGGCGGTGCTGAGCTGAAATCATTGAGTCCACTCAAATGCTCGCCGTTCGCGATCTCGTCCATTAGTTCTTTCTTATGTCTAGTTCTTTCTTATGTCGCCGGATGAGGTCCAGCAAGCCAGGGTCGCTCAAAGCGAGTTTGCCACCTCGAACGCGCAAATCGCCATTGGTGACGACGAGTTCGATGTTCTTATCGCGCAGGGTTCCAATAATTTCAGCAGCCTTCACAAAACAACCTCCGTTAGTTCTTCGGTTAGCTCGGCGAGCAGCGCCGGACTGACGCGATTTCCTCTCTCCTTGAGATCCAGTTCCAGATCGAACTCGACCGCGTTGTAGGCCATGTTGGCCGAGGATACGGTCAATCCGGGAAGATCGAGACTGCCTTCGTCATTGTTCTGCTAGGCCAGTATCACCTGAAAGATCGGAGTATGCGACGGACTGCGTGGCGCTTTCACCAACTCCACCACCTGCTCGAACGTCAGGTCCTAGTGTTTCTGCGCATCCAGCACTCGCTCCTTCACCTGTCCCAGCACTTCCCTCACTCGCCCCTGCCCACTCACCCGCAATGCCTCCGTGTTCAACCCCCAGGGCGTCCGCCCTGCCACCGACACCCCGATCATCACCTCTTTCTGGCCAGACAACCGCGACAGCACCATCCCCCACGCCGCTAGCACCGTCATGAGCAGCGTTGCCCCGTGCCGCCTCCCCAATTCCCTCAGCCCTTTCACGAATTCCCCGTCCCACTCAACCACCACCATCTCCCCGGCAAACGAATGCTGCTCCGGGCGCAGCCGGTCTGTTGGCAACTCCAGTACCGCCGGAATCCCTTCCAGAGAATGTTGCCAATATTCGATATGTCCCTGCAGGGCGGCTTTTCCTAAATCCTGATTGATCTTGCTCACTTGTGTTCCCGGCATAATACGAATCGCTTTCTTTTTTGTTGGTTTACTTTGGAGATGCAAAGTTGGTGCCTGTTCAAAGGCGTGACCATTGTGAAGAGTTGAAATCTTGGGCGCTCTCGCCTTCCTGCTGCGGTGTTAGTTAGAGCCTGCTTTGCGCCCTCGTAATTTGAGATGATTCTTCCAGATGATTCGTGGCTGAACGATACGGGGGACTACGAGAATGGGAATCTCTGTTTATTCAATCTTCATTATTCAATCTTCAAAGCCAATGTGGGCTCTGTTTTCGTGGCCCGGAGCGCGGGAACGATAGTGGCGAGGAAAGCCACGATCGACAACGCTACGGTTGTAACCGACAACAATACCGGATCATGCGATGTCACCCCAAACAACTGGTTGGCCATCACCCGGCCACTGAAGATCGTAACCGGGATTCCGATTGCGAAGCCAATGCCAACCTGTACAAAAGCATTACGCAAGACAAGTCTGAATACCTGCCCGCGGTTGGCACCGAGAGCCATACGAAGGCCGATCTCGCTGGTCCGCCGTTCGACGGAATAGGCTGTGACTCCATAGAGCCCGATGGAAGCCAGGACCAGCGCCAGCAAGCCGAAGAACGAGGTCAGCTTCGCGATCATTGCCTGTTGTGTGAGATTGGTTTCCACTTGCGCGGCAAAGCTTAGAAAATCAAGGATCGCGAGATCGGGATTGGTCTGCGCCACGGCCTCGCGCAACCTAACATCAAGTCCCGGAACCTTTCCCCCCGTCCTTATTTCGATCGCCGTAAGATACTGAGAGCTATCTTCAAATCGCCGGTAGAGTGGATCGTCACTGTGGATGCTCTGGCCTTGTGCCAGGAAATACATGGGGTAAATTGGGCTGGAGGGTCCCCAATAATTCGTGTCTTCGGTGACTCCCACAATCTCAAAGGCTCCGGGATGTTCCTTGCGATCCCCGAAGTGCTTTCCAATGGCACCATCTTCGAAATATTTCCTTTCAAACGAGCGATTGACTAGTGCTACGACGCGTGTTCTTGGAGTGTCTTGCTCGTTGAAGTCTCTGCCTTTCACGACCCTTGTGCCGATCACGTCAAAGTATCCAGGGCCGACGCGCACCCACGACGCAACAGCCTCGGTCGTGTCCGGCGGCGGCGGTGGTTCGCCCTCAATGAAAACATTCTCGTACCAGGTACTACCCTCCATTGGACTGTATAGAGAAAAGCTGGTCCGTTCGATGCCTGGAATTCTGCCCACGCTGTCGCGAAGCTGTCGGTAGAGTGTTTCCAACTGGTCTGGTTTATAGTCGGCTATCTTCGGGTCGATGTGCAAGATGTATCGATTGGTGGTATCAAACCCGAACTCCTGATATCGCATATCCCGCAAACTGCGAACCAGCAGGCCGGCCGCGCATAGCAAGGTGAACGAGAGCGCGACTTGCGCGACGACCAGCGATTTTTGACCCCAGCCACTGCTTTGCCCGATCAAACGATTGGCGCCTCGCAGGGCTTCCGCGGGATCCACTCTCGTACTAAACCAGGCAAGCGGCGTAACCCCAAACAATATCTCGGTCAAGAGTGAAACACCAAACGCAAAGGCAAACACCGGTAACGAAGGCGTCGCCTGGATGGGCACATAGTCGTTTCCGAATGCCAGAACCAAAATCGTGCGCGTGACGGCGAAAGCAACCAGCATTCCGGCAATACACCCTATTGCCGCCAAAACCAGGCTCTCTGTCAGTGCCAGGCGCACCAACGTGCTCGGCGCAGCACCCAACGCCACCCGGACCAATGTTTGACGCTTCCGTGCCGTTGCCCGCACCAGCATCAGGTTTGCCAGGTTGGCACATGCAATCAACAGCACAAATGCCGAAATCGACATTAATAGATAAAGACCATTTTGATATTCGCGGCGCAAAGCCTGTCCGCCACCCCCGCCGTGCCACAAACGCAGGGTCTGTTGGGCCAGCAGCGGTTTCTCACTTTCTTCGACTTTGCTTTCAGGGCCTCGCAAAAACCCTTGCAATTCCACTTGCATCTGCGTTTCGATTGCTTTGATGTCGCCGTTTGGTGGGACGCGCCCAACCAAGTCGAGCCAGGACCATGAGGGCTCGTTGAGCAACGAATAGGTGGGTTCGATGATTGGCTCAGCCTCCAGCGGAATCCAAAGGCCAGGCGGTTCGCTGCGAATGCGGTCGCCGAAAAACTGCGGAGGAGCGATGCCAACAACTACCACTGGCTGGGTATCCATATCAAATACGGCGCCGACCACGGACGGGTCTTTCCCAAACTTCTCCTGCCAGGCGCGGAAGCTCATGACAGCAACGAGCGGCGCGCCTTTGGCGTCGTCCTGGGGGCTCAGCATGCGCCCCGCGTAGGCGTTAATCCCGAATGTCGAGAAATAATTTCCGGATACGTATTCGTCGCTGAACGGTTCTGACGGCCTGTTGTCGCCGGCACGGCGTACTCCAATCAGACTCTCACCCGCCTGGAACGCGGCGAGTCCCGCAAATCCAGAGGTGTTCTCCGCGAAAAGCTGGTACTGTCTAAAAGAGAAGAGAGCCCAGCTTCCCTGCAGCCCTCTCTGCATGCAGCAAATTTCCTCGTTGCCTACGCGCCACAGTTCTTCCGGCCTTGCCACGGGCAGAGACTTCAGGAGAACCTCCTGGATCAGCGTAAAAATCGCAGTGGTTGCCCCGATGCCGAGTGCCAATGTCAAAACCGCAGTAGCCGTAAATCCCGGCGCATTCTTGAACTGACGCAAAGCGTAACGAATGTCATCAAGCAGCTTCATTGATTCTGACCGCCGTGCTTCTTGCCGTCATTCCAGCGAATCGCCGAACGCTGAACGAGATCGGCAATCCGATCAACACCATGTGCACAACCAATCCTTGAATCTCACTGCCCAGGGTATAAGGGCCTTTTGCGTGAAGCGCGGAAAGCGGCAAAACGATGAGTCGCATCACCAGTTCCACCGCAATGCCAAAGAACAAGCCGCATACCAGCCAGTTCCGCCGCAAGAAGACCAGCCTCCGGCTTGCCCCGTAGTAAATAGCAGCGGCTGAGAGGGCGATGAAAAAATGCAGGATGACCCCGAGAATGTACGTTCCTGCGCGTCCGTTGCCAGCAGCCTCTAGTCCCACCAACCCTCCAGCAACGAAAAGCGGAGTCTGCCAGCCAAACAAGATACACGCTTGCAAAAGGTCCAGGGTCCCTGCAACCACCCCGCCCACCACGATTGCCAGCAGCGCGTTCCTTTTCTCTGATGAAGGTGCAGAATTTGCCATCAACGGATTTCCTTTCCTTAATCTTTAAATCTTTATCTTCCCCTGCAAAATGGAACGCGAGCTTAGAAAAGTTTCGGATTCTTTCAGCAGCCTGCTAGTCCAACTCATAGGAGTGTTTGTAGTCTGCCATGAGACTTGTATTCTGTTCGTCCTTGTGCAAAATCGCATTCCCGACAGCCAGCAGATCGAGTTCAGTGCCCATAAAGCAGTGGAATGCATCTTCTGGCGTACAGACGATCGGCTCGCCTCGCACGTTAAATGAGGTGTTCACGAGAACCGGGCAGCCGGTTAACTCCCTGAATTTGGAAATCAGCCGGTAGTATTTCGGATTGGACTCCTCGTGCACGGTCTGAATCCGGGCGGAGTAGTCTAGGTGTGTGACTGCCGGGATCTCGGATCGAAGGACATTGAGTTGATCAATGCCGAAGAGCCGCTTCTGTTCCTCGGAGATGGCAAACTGCTTCTCGCGTACCACGTCGGCAACTAGGAGCATGTATGGGCTATCTACGTTCAGTTGGAACCAATCGGACAGGTTTTCTCTCAGTACACTAGGCGCAAAGGGCCGAAAGGACTCCCTGTATTTCACTTTCAGGTTCAGTTGTTTTTGCATCGTAGGGGAGCGCGGGTCGGCGATGATGGAGCGCCCACCCAAAGCTCGCGGACCGAACTCCATGCGCCCCTGATGCCAGCCGACGGCTTTGCCCTGGGCCAAGGCATGAGCGGTGGCGCAAATCGCTTCATCGTCCGACACGGCCTGGAAGACGGCGCCAACACTGGCCAATCGTCGATCAATCTCGCACTGACAGAATTCGGGCCCCAGAAAAGTTCCTTTCATACCGTCAGTCGGGCTTATACACCTCGGCCGGTCGAGCATCAGGTGGTAAGCTGCGAGCGCCGCGCCGACGGCGCCACCGGCATCGCCCGCTGCCGGTTGTATCCAGATGTTCTCAAAGATTCCCTCGCGCCAAAGTTTCCCATTGGCGACGCAATTCAGCGCTACGCCGCCAGCAAGACACAAATTCTTCTGCCCTGTAGATCGCTGGATATCCTTGGCAAGCCTGATGACTATCTCTTCTGTAACCACTTGAATAGAAGCCGCAAGATCCATCTCTCGTTGTGCAAGCTGACTCTCAGGATTTCTCGGTGGCCCCTCGAACAGTGCGTGGAATCTGTCGTTCGTCATGGTCAAGCCAGCGCAGTAATTGAAATACTCCATGTCGAGATGGAAGGATCCATCTTCCTTAATGTCAATGAGGTGACGCTTGATAAGCTCAACGTAGCGCGGTTCGCCATAAGGTGCCAGACCCATGACCTTGTACTCACCGGAGTTGACTTTGAACCCAGTATAGTATGTGAAAGCCGAGTAAAGCAGTCCAAGAGAGTGCGGGAAGCGTATCTCTTTATGGACAGTTATCCGTCTGTCTCTGCCAGTAAACACAGAAGTGGTTACCCATTCACCGACCCCGTCCATGGTTAGAATTGCAGCTTCCTCGAACGGTGATGGAAAAAAGGCAGATGCAGCGTGGCTGACATGGTGCTCGGAGAAAAGCAGGCGATCACGCCAGTTTACCTGATCGCCAAAGCATTCTTTGAGAGCGTCCCCAATCATGCTCTTCTGGAACAGTTTTTCTTTAAGCCAAACCGGAAGAGAGGTTACAAAACTCCGGACTCCTTGGGGAGCAAACGCCAGATAGGTTTCGAATAGTCGTTCAAATTTTAAGAACGGCTTGTCGTAGAAGACGACATAATCAATATCCGCAGGCTCTAATCCGGCGGATTGAAGGCAGTACTCTGCAGCTTTCGCTGGGAAACCTGGATCATGCTTCTTGCGCGTGAAACGCTCTTCCTGGGCAGCGGCGGCAATGTCGCCGTCGCGCACCAAGGCCGCCGCCGAGTCATGATAGAAAGCCGACAAGCCCAGAATATTCATCGCGATCTAAAACAGAGAGTAGATAAAAGGGGCGATCACCGAACTCTCGGCCACGATCAGCAACGTAGCAATTACGACCATCAGGCCGATTACGGGGGTAATCCAGAGTTTTTTTCGAATTCGTAGAAAGGTCCAAAATTCCTTGAAAAATTCATTCATGACTCACCTCAAGATCGATTCTTTCATCCTCCACCGGTCATGATAACTAAAATTCCGGCGATGATAGTACAACCACCACGCTTGACCAAGCCAGAAATTATTTAGGAAGCAGTTATTGGCAATAATCTGCGACATCATGGGATATCTGAGCCGCGAACTTCTTTGCACCGGACGGGGCAAAGTGAGCATAGTCAACAAAATCGTCGTGATCGAAATTACGAATTCCGGCGTCGATATATTTTGCCAAAGTCGATGCGGCGGTGCTGCTTAGAATGGAATTGAATCGCTCGATTATCGGAGGAAACCCTCCCTTAGGAACTAATGGCGCCCAGATATTCGGTCCTTTGGGCCAGTCCTTGTTATAGATTTGGCCGATGAAGATGGTCTTTATACCTCTCGAAGTGTTGATTGCGTCGAGCGTCTTGACGTGATCGGCATAAATGGCTTCGAGGGCTTTATCCGGACCTGGAACGGGTGGTCTTCCAAGAACATGCGGTATCTGTGGAACACTATCAAAACGGTCGAGGGCCAGTTCACTCGCCAGAAGAACCAGTGGAGAGTACTGGGAGTATTTCAAAATAGGCCTGCGAGCGGCCATGGTCAGCAAATGATAGTTCGCATAAGCGCTGTCAAGGTGATCGAGATGAGCATTGATTGCGTCATTCCAACCCTCGTAATAGATGGCACACACGGGCTTCTTGGGAATGATGTTTTGGTAAAAAGTGGTATAGATCAGGTGCTCCTCTGTACTATGACCTACAACGCCGAAATTCACTACGGTATATTTGTTATCGAGATCCTTTTGCAATTGCTCTACCCAGGTCTCACCTTGAGTTAGGCCAATGTCGTAAGTGGTTGACCCCCCGTAGACAAAAATAAGATTCCTGGCCAGATCTTCCTTCGTTAGATCGTGCCCCCGCAGCCCAAGGGAATTGTGATCAAAAACCAGCTTCCGGTCCTGGAGTGAATCCACATGCATGCCTGCGGCTCTGGCGTCCGCCAGTTCATCCTCCATGCCTGTTAGATCCACGTGTTGCTTGAACTCCCAATTCGGCCGCGGAACGAGTTGCAGCAGTGGGTGATAGATGAAGGCGGATGCGAACTCGCCGAACTGGGTAACCGTGTTATCGGGACGAAGATCGGCGCTGAACATTGCAAGACTCAGGTCAATGATGCACCAACAAAAAATCGCGTAGGACAACCGGATAGCCCGGCTCACCAACGCCCCGACGATGAGGAAACAGGCGATGTAAGTGAGGAAGTAGAATCGATCCGTTCCAATGTTCAGGCCCTTATCCAGAAACAAAAGTATGGCGGCCGGGAGCACCAGTGCGAGGGTGCCGACATTTAACAGGAAAGGGATTGCGACTCTGAAGTTAAAAGGCCTTTTGAATCCGTAAAAGGTACCCAGCTTGGTGATGAAAGCAGTCATTGCAGTCCCCCTCAGGATTGGGTTTTGAGAGAATCCAGCGGCAAATCAGAATTGATTCTTGAACGAATCCGGCGGCAAATCTGGCGAGTCTCGGTCAATCCAATAGGACCGGACCGGACTGCGCTTTAATCGAAGCGCGTCCCTTCCAAACCATCGCGTCACCATCGAAACAGGGGTCAGGATGCCGAAGAACATAATGGCGAGCACGACCGGACTGACGACCTTTCCCATGGCTTTGCCCAGGTAAAACCATGCCCGGTTCAGCGGCGCGAGAACTCGGGGAACGATCAGTGCGAACAAGCCAAAGACAATGCCAGCCATGAAGCAAGTGAGATAGGTGGTAGAACTCCAATGCTTCGTCATGCCGCGAATCGCCAAAACAGCCAAAGCGGCCGCGATCACCAACCCGAAGCGCCGTTCCGATGGAAGTTTTTGTGGAGAGATCATTTGCGGGCCTCACCAGGAATAGCCCTTTGTCGGATCCGCTATTTATTGTTGGGGCTTGGGTGTGAGACAGCGTTCAGACGCCCAGAATCGGAGACATCATGAGTTCTCAACCACTCGACTTTCTCGGACAACACGTGAACATAGGCATGGGTAAACACCAATGCCGAGGATTTGGTCAGATGCGACCAGTCAGAGCTGCCAAAATTCCGCATGCTTGGATAGTCCTCGAAATAGACACCGAACGATCCGGTTTCATGCATTAACCGGTCCCAGACCTGCTGGCGAGGGTAGCGAGTTCGTTCAATGTCGAGGATCGGTCCGGTTGATGGGGGGCGGATCCAGACCACGTCGCCGCCTCGAGCACGGATTTGATCGATATCGGCCTTTGTGCTCGCGATCACTTGGCTCACATCATCGGGCGTCACCGGCGGCCCTGGCCAGATCATCATCCACACCGACCGGGCATGTTCGCGTAGGTTCTCGTCTCGCTCCAGCTGCTCCCACGAATAGGTCTGACGATTTTCATAGGACTCGCTGACTTTCCAGACGCCCATATATGGGCTATATACATCCTTGCGATCCGGCCATCGATGCTGTTCGAGAAGGGTAAACAAAGTGTAATGGCTGTCCAGAAATGCAAGGTGTCGAGATAGGGACGCATAGATTTGGTATCCGACCCGCTGCGATGGTGATTCGGTCTTCATGTAATCAAGCAAAGGCGAGACGTCGTGTGGATCGCCGAAATAAGAGAACTCGGCGGTCCCGATGACAAGAAGGCCGGCGAAGTGCTGGTCCGCAGCGAGATCGTGCAATATGAGTTGCGAGTTCCTGCCCACGAGCCCGAGCTGAATAGGACGATGGCCAGTGAGTCTTTGCCATATACCAAGGTCGGTGTCAAAGAGAATTCTTGAGTCGCCGATGATGACGACGGAGTCTCGCGGTCTGGCGTCAACTTTACGCCGCTCTGCGGTCCAGCCGCTGTCTTCATCGTCGAGATCGCCAGCACGCAATCCCAAGTGCCGCATCTCGATTTCCCACGCAACCATCAGCACGAGCGTAATCGAGACCGCCATAAGAAGTATTCGCGACCACGGGGCAACCGGGATGGGGCGCTCCAAGCCTCTCGCCGGCGGATTTGGGGCGAGCGACTCCCGCTGAACGCTCTGCTCGAGAACCTCAATTTCAGAACTGGAAATAGATAAATGCATCGCCGTTTCCTTGGGTGATGATGATTGAAAATGCCATGCAGACCCACGCTGTCGCGATGAGCCGAGGAGAAGCGAGCGTGACCACATCCTCCAGCCTCTTATCGCGCATGTACCACTGTGCGGAGAGGAGTCCGACAAGGCAGACTGTCGTCTCCAGTATCTTCACGGTCGGCAGCACTGCCGTGGCGTGCGCATGCAGGCCAACCATGGCAGCCAGTATGGCCACCGCGCCGTGGAAGGTTTTCGCGCGGAACAAAACCCATGCGACGTTGATCAGGACGAAGGTAATAAAAGCCAGCAGCAGCCGAAACGCAAAGCTGTTCAAGATCGTCCATCGGACAGCAAGCTGCTTGAGCCGGCGTTCGGCGCCCAAATACGCGCCGTGCAAGCCGCCCCAGGCTACGAAGGTCCAACTCGCACCGTGCCACAAGCCGCCCAGCAGCATCGTCGTCATCAGGTTGACGTAGGTGCGTGCCTCCCCCTTGCGATTACCGCCGAGGGGTATATAGAGATAGTCACGCAGCCACGTCGATAACGAGATGTGCCACCGCCGCCAAAAATCCGAAAAGCCTATCGCGGCATAGGGCGAGTGGAAATTGTTCGGAATGTCGAAGCCAAGGCACAGGGCGGCGCCGACGGCGATGGTCGAATATCCTGCAAAGTCGCAAAAGATTTGTCCGGCAAAAGCCAGGGTGCCGAGGTAGGCATCGAGGGCGCCCACGGGATCTGGGACTCCGAAGACCGTGTCGGCTACCGGGGCGAAGACCCCGTCGGCAAGAACCACTTTCTCAAAGAGGCCGAGCGTCATCAGCGCCAAACCCCAGCAGAGCTGGTTGAGCGTTGCCGTTCGAGAGCGCATGAACTGAGGCACGAGGTCGGCGGTTCGCAAGATAGGGCCGGCTACGAGCTGCGTAAAGAAAGCGACGAAGAGCGCGAAGTCGAACAATTTCGGGATCGGTTCGACCCGCCGCCAATAGATATCGAGCGTGTAAGACAATGAGTGGAACGTGTAAAACGAGATGCCAACCGGCAACAGGATGTTCCATTCCGGCGGTTGATAGTGCACGCCCAACGCCGTCATGAGCGCCTGCCAGTTTTCAAGCGCAAAGTGCCAGTACTTAAAGAATCCCAGAAAACCCAGATTCACGGTTAGCGAAACAATAAGCCATGCCTTCCGGCGACTTTGCGTTTTCTGGCGAAAGATCTGCCGGGCAACGAGCCAATCGACCACCGTTGAGGCCCACAACAGCAGGATGAACGGCGGATTCCAGGCTGCGTAGAACAGGTAACTTGCGACCAGCAGGTTGAGCTTCTTGATAGACCACGGGAGCGGCAGATTGTGCAGCAAGAGCACAATCATAAAAAAGACAACGAATGTGAGAGAGTTGAAGACCATGTGGGTTCACCCGACTAATGCATAAACCACAATCGTGCCAACCATGGCAAAGGCCAGAAATACGGAGCCCGCAAGAAGAATCCACTCTTGCCGCCGCGAACGCTCCAGGGCTTCACCATACGGGATCGTTGTATGCGCAATCATCGTGTACAGAGGGATCCAGGCTTCCGGCCACAAGCGGTGGATCGCCAGATCCAGACGCTTGCGCGCCAGGAACCATGGCGATTGGACCTTTTGACTCAGCTCAATGAAATTTGCTTTGGTCAACTCGCATAACACGTTTGTATGCGCGCGCCTCGCCAGCTCATACTTCTGAAAGGCCGCTGCCCGCCCCCCCTGGCATTGGTCGAGCATCTGCACCAGTACCGAGCAGTCCTCGAACGCCGAGTTCATTCCCTGGCCATAAAATGGATACACAGCGTGACACGCATCGCCGACCAGGACCGCCCAATCACCGAAGGCCCAAGGCGCGGTGCGGATGGTGACCAAACTTGCGGGACTGTGCCGCATCCATTGCTCCACCAGATCGGGCATCAATGGAATCAGATCCGAAAAATATTTCGCGAATAACGTCTCCACCTCTTCCGGCTTCTGCGTGGTAGCGAAACTGTCTTCGCCATCGAAAGGCATTAACAAGGTCAACGTGTGCGACCCGTTGCGGTTCGGATGTGACACGATCAGGCACCGGCTGCGTGGCCACACATGCAGAGCGGTCAGGTCGACCTTCGAGGTGCCGTTGAGGCCGACGGGCAGTGTGAGTTCCTTATATCCCCATTCGAGAAATTCCTGGTGATATTCTGCGCGTTCGCCATGTTGGAGTTCGCTCCGCATCGTGGAAAACGCTCCGTCCGCCGCGATGACCCACGCGGGACTTACCTTGACGGTCTGGCCTGCCACTTCGAATTCGAGTTCCCGGCGTTCCTTGTCGGCGCGCACGAGCCGGTGCTCCATGTGCAACTTCACTGAAAGATATTGCCCGGCCTCCTCCAGCAGCATGCGATTCAGTTCATTGCGGTCGACCGAGTGCAGAACCTCGTCGTTGTTTTTTCCGTACGGCTGGAAGCGCACTGTCCCGTCCAACGAGTGGATGACACGACCCCGCATGGTTACTGCTCGTTCCAGAACTGTGTCCAGCAGGCCGACCATGTGCAGCGCCCGCATGCCACGTTTCGATAGACCTAAGTTGATCGATTTTCCGCCGCCCGTGATCTGCTTACGCGGATCGGACCGGGATTCGTAAACATTGATGCGATATCCGCGCTGTGCCAAGGCCAATGCGAGCAGGGAGCCTGAGGGACCACCACCCACTATGGCCACACGTCCATCCCCGGCGCAACCTCTTATGTTTACTGAGCGCTCGATCGTCATCGCACCGTGCTCCTTGAAATGGCTGAACTCTCAGGCAACTCTCGACGCTAGAGCCTCGGCGGCGATGAGTCCGTCCACCGCCTCGTTGAATTTGACTTGGCTCAACGTGCCTCCCAAGCGAAAAAGGTAAGAGCGCAGGAACGAGGAGCGCTCCTGGGGGGAATAAAAATCACGCGTCAGGAAAGGCAGATCGGATTCCACCAGATGGCGGATGGCCAGCATCGGTACGGGACAGCGCAAGGGCCGGAAGTCGGGATTTCGCAGGCCCGGACCTTCGTTGGCCGCGTGAAACTCGCCCACGAGCAAGCCTATCTCCACGAAGTATCTCTTGAGACTCGCGTGCACCTTGTCGATGACATCGGAGCCGTTGGCGCCGAGAGAAGGGAATACCACCAAAAACACCTTCTCCATCGCCTCCGGGCCACTTGTCGGCTCCATCTCCAGAAACACATTGCGATATTCGGTGATGATCGCGGAAATGCGCTCGAAGCTCGGGGACGCCTCCGGCACTTCTGCCATCCAGATGGTATCGAGCGCCAAGGCAGTTGGAACGAAGGGGCACACCAAACCTGGGCGGCCTAATTGAGGATGGGGGCGCGCAAGAAACCCGCGGATCCAGCCCAGCACGCTTCCCATCGGCGATGTCGGATCGTTGTTCCGGTCGATTTCCGAAATCCGCATCAATCGCGGCAGGGCCAACTTTAGATCATTCCCCTCAGTCCCCGCCTGCGCGCCCGGAAGTTCCTCTATCGGTTGCGCACATCCCCGCGCGTTCTGACTATCCACATTAATATTCATTTTCTTTTCCTCCTCCTCCGGGTGGCGCAACCTCCCTGCGGAAGCACATATAGCCGTCCCTTCCATCTCTTGTTTTTAGGCTGTAATGATTGAGCGTACGAAAACGCACATTGGTCGGTATGTGGCGCCGTTGGCTCTGGTTTCTAGGTTTCGCAACGCTACGGCACTTTCTCCAGGTTGGGATCAACCTCGCTTGGTGCGTCAGGCTGGTGGCAGGCGACCTTAGCATAAGAGCTCGCGAAATATGCCAGCGGTGACTTTTCACTGATCCGTACATGCAGTGCCTGCCCAATGACAATCCAGTGGTCCCCAACCCGTATCATTTCTGTCGTAATGCATTCCAGTGCCGCGGGAACATCGTCCAGCAAAGGAACTCCTGTGACTCCAGGCCACCATCTGACACCAATAAACCTATCGCTCCATTTTCCGGAAAACTGCACTGACAGATCCTTCTGACAGTCAGCCAGAATATTGATGCCAAAGTGTCGTCCGATTCCGCAGTAAGCCAGGATTGAGGCGCGATGATCAATACACACCAGAATGAGTGGTGGCGTTAAGGAAATGCTCGTAAATGAGTTCAGGGTAATGCCGTATGGTTGCCCGTCTGCTCCTACTAGGGTCGTCACAGTTATACCGGTTGGAAATTTGCCGCAAGCCCGACGAAAGTCTTTCACATCGAAACAGCTCTGATTCATGATCACGGCTCCTGAGACATAATCCACTCGAAGGGCAAGACAGTCGTGGACAATCACTCGTGTACGAGTTTAACGTGATCCGGATCCGAGGATTACTAGACCCGTGCAGCATGAGTTATTTGGTGCGCCTATCTATTCAACCCACCCTCTCCATAACGTGACGCAAGATACTCGTATGCCGATGGAAGTGTTGTGACCAGGTATTCCGAGCGGCTTCTGATATTCTCAAATTGCTTCAGCGCCAGGGTTTTGCCGCTGTAATCGAGAATTGGCAGGCTTTCGGTTGGCCGAAGGCCCAAGCCGAGCAACATAACACTATAAGAATAAGCTTCAAAACCGTGATACCGTGGGTTGATGGTTCGATTCGTGGGCAAACGCCGCCGCCACAACTCCAGGCTCTCCGATAGGCTATCTGGTATTCTTATCTCCGTTTTTGTGGCTCTCCAAAAGGGGGCGTCTGCCCTCGTGCTGGCGACATAGTGGAGCACCAGAAAGTCACGGATACCGTCAATGCAGCCGGCTATAGCTTTGTTGTAACTCTTAATCATCGCCGCATCGAGCGTGTTGCCGGGGAAATGATTTACTAACTCTTCAATGGCGTTCTGAATGAAAAATATTCCAGTCGATTCGAGAGGCTCGACAAAACCGCTCGATAGCCCAATCGCCACGCAGTTCTTGACCCATGAGTTCCGATTCCTGCCGACGCGCATCCTTATGTGATGTGCCTCACAGCCTTCCGCCCGTTCGCCCAGGTGATCTCGAAACTTCGCCTCTGCCTCTTCAGGAGAGATGAACGCCCCAGAGTAAACGTACCCAGTTCCGATTCGGTGAAACAACGGTATGTTCCAGGCCCAGCCGGCCGAAAGCGCAGTGGCAGTCGTGTAAGGATTAATCCCTTCGTTCTCCGGATTGCTCGGCACCTGCATGGCGATGGCGCGATCGCACAGGAGAGAGTCCGAAAATGAAATGAAAGGTTCCCCCAGCGCCTTGTTGATGAGTAAGCCGCGGAAGCCCGTGCAGTCGACGAATAAGTCAGCGTCAATCCGGCCATGCCCCCTTGTCTGTACGGCCAGGATACTCCCGTCTTCCGCCAGCACTACGTCGTCCACATCGTCCACAATTTCCGCAACGCCTCTTTCTTGCGCGTATTTAGACATGAATGCTGCGATCAAATTTGCGTCGAAGTGATAGCCATACGGGTACTGGATTTTTAACTCTCGCAGCAAGTATGGTTCGTCGGCGTGATCAGCTACCTCCTCCATGAAGCTGGCATCGTAGACCTGTCCATCCATATATCTTGGCGATCTTTGAGCGTCACAGATCGCCGGAATCGCAAAACAGGCATAATCAAAACGTTCTTCCATCTCCCGCAACTTTAGCCACCATTCTGCGACATTATGCCCCTGAACTACCTCGTAACGCTGGAATGGATGGTAGAAATGCTTTCGATCAGCATTCCAATCAACAAACTTAATGGCGAGTTTGTAACTGGCGTTACACGATGGCATCCAGTCTTCCTCTTCCAGACCCAAGAACTTGAAAAATAGGTGAATTGTGCTAAACGTCGCTTCACCCACACCAATCGTGCCTATGTTTGCGGATTCCACCAGACTTATATTGATCTGGCGACCGAATACTTTGCCCAGATATGCCGCTGTCATCCACCCGGCAGATCCGCCTCCGACAATCAATACCTCCTTTTTCTTATTCTCCATTACCTTCTCCTTTGCAAACTAGAGAGGCGACTGCCAGCATGATTCACCGGCACTGGCTCCGCCTAGCAGAAACGCAATGCGATGCTCGGTGATGATCGCGGGAATGAGTTCGAAGCTGCGGACGACGAATCTTGGCAGATTCGATCCACTTGCTCGAACGAAAGACCCTATTTATAACTGCCGGTCCTGTTACCTATAATGGGACGCAAGACGTCGGACTGACCGTTAGCTCACGATTTACTATCTGCAGCCTCAGATCATGAGGCGAGTTTTTTCACCTCTAACCGAGATAACTGTAAATGGGCACTGTAGCCTATAGTTGCCAGAAGTATCTGTACCCGCTTCGTTCCTGGTAACTCCCTTTCAAATGCCCCCACGAGCTGTGGCAAACGACCTGATTGGACTATGACTTTCGCCGCTGGGTTTCAATGCAGCGCTTCGACATCCGACATCTGCCTCGCCTATGCGAGCATAAATCTCCACGACTACTTCGGGGGGAATTGGGGCCGGCACTCCGCCAAACTGACGACATAGGCAACCCCGCGCGTAAGTTGGATCTTGTGTAACTCAAAACGGGAAAAAATTAAGAAAGAAAGGTCTCATCATAGCTTGCACTTTCTCCGGAGTCGTGGCGTGCACTTTAATGTTATCTGCCAAATACCAGCTTTGGCTTTCGTCTATCTCCATGAAGCCGACGACGAATTCACGGTCCACATCGATCGGCGAACCATCGGCCCGGGCCATGCCGCGTCTCGTAATGATGATAGGACCCATAAGTCCACCTGCCACATCCCCGTACCTCGTTGACATGCGAGTGGTGCATCCATAGAGTGGAACTGCCTTCGTGATTCGAAGGACCGGCGCGCTCGGGCACCTGCCACGTATAGGTGTAAGTGCCGCCAGTAGGAACTGAATCCCCCGCTCTGTTGGGCCGGAGTATGGTTACTGTAGTCCGCTCCCTCCGAATCCTTTCGGTAAAAGACACCGTGTGGATGTATGGTTGCGGGAAAGTTGGCGTTATTCCGGAACACGACGCGAATGGCATCGCCCACCTGCACACGGATGAGCGGTCCCAGCATCCCGAGATGCTGCCATTCTGCGGGACGCGGCTTCAAGGTTTTAAATGAATCGTCCGTGTACTCCTGATACAAAGCCTTTTTCAGCTTGTGGTCCGATGACGGTGGGCCCAGGCTATCACAACGCGACAAGCTCGACATCTTTAATGTCAACTTCTACGGCCACGTGTCTCATGATCAACTCCAGCGCGATCACTACACGAAAGCTCCCCTTCTTCCGGAGCAACACGCCCTCCGATCCCGTCATAACGCCATTCTTGAGACGAACCCGGTCGCCGACGACTAGGCCGGGGTACGGTTGGATTTTGCCTAGACTCAGGCCAACCTGAAGCAACTGGACATAAGTATCGGAAAGGGGTGATGGTTCACGCTTAAACCCCACAATTGATAGCACCCCAGGCACTTCGAGTACAGGTACCCGGATACTACGAACGATGCGCACAAAAACGTAACCAGGAAACAGCGGAAGTCGCACGGCACCCTTCGATCCATCCCTCCATGCACGTGGTGTTTGATAGAGTGGAAGGAAATGATCAATTTGCCGCGTGTGGAAGTGTTCCGCGACCCGCTTCTCGTGTCTTGACACGACATGAACAACAAACCATTCACGTATTTCCTGCGACTGTGCCACAGCCGTTAACCCCTTCTGCCATTCGACTTCGTGCAAGGCTTCGCCACCCTCACTTGGGAAACAACTCCGAGACCGTAAGGTAGCAAGAGTAACCACACTCTTTATGGTCTCGGATTCCACCACTTATTCACGATTGGATGAGTACTCTAATGCAGTCGCCGCTCGAGTTGTTAGTCGAGTGTTGGTCAGATGTCGTCGCAAGTTGTTCTTTGCTATCTCAGTTCTTGGGCTTCACTTGGACTTGCGTTTCGGCCAAGAGCCGCCGACGATATTCTGAAGGAGTGAAAGACGTAACCTTCTTGAAAGTCCGCTCAAAAGCGGCCAAGTTGTGGAAGCCCACCTCGCACGCCACGTCATAAAGACCGCGATCCGACGCTAGCATAAGTTGCACAGCCATCCCGGCGCGCCATTGCTGAACGAATTCACGAAAAGTGATCCCCACAGTTCGCTTGAAAAACTTAGAGAACGCAGTTCTCTCCATGCAAGCTACTGTCGCAGCCAAGTTTAGGCTGATTTGTTTCATTGGGTGCATGCTCATGTGAGCCACAAGTCTTTTCAGCCGTGAATAATAGTTGAGACGTCTCAGTACCACAGGGTCTATAAGAGGATTAGTTATCTTGTCATTTCCGGAATCTGCGAGGTTGACGTCGGCTTGGCGTAAAGTTCCCGCGTGGCCTGTCGGCTTCTTCTTGCTGCGGCTGTCGCCCATCTCTTGCAGACCTTGTTCGGACGAACTTGTTTTGCCTCGCGGAGGAAGAGGAGGACCTTCCTTGGAGTTTCTGGTCGGGTCGTTAGCAGAACTCATGTTGACCTCGGAGTGTTTACGTGAAACACGCGCAGGCGCACACGAGCTTCAGGTCGTCATGAACGCAAGCGTACACTCTGGCGCGATCTAGCGCGCTCCTAGAGACGCAGATATCTCCCCTACGGAGGTTCGGCGACTAGAGCCCCCTCGGAGGTGAAGCTTGGAACGGCCCCACCCTTCCGCTCGCTGATCTGGCGTACAAACTATCCCTCACCTTGCCGGAACCGGATAGTTGCTCAGCGTGCAGAATCATACGCGAATCTCGACGCAAATAATTAATCGGCGGATTGCTGTTACGGAATTGGAACTAAAGTGGCGTCACACCGGGCCAGGAAGTTCCACCATCGCCTTGAGTGTCACTTACACACACATCGGACCGAAGACCTTCTCCGGCGCAGTGCGGAAAGATGTTTCTTGAAAGTAGGCTGCTGGATGGAACCAGAGGTTTGGGAACAGAATATTAAAGCGAAGGGCATAACCATCGACAGCGTTTTCGAAGCCACGCGTCAGCTACTTGTCAGATGATATCGCTGGATAATTAGGAATTCTCCATGTCAGCATTTCCAGCAATTCTCAAGAATCACTGACAACGCGGCAACTGCCTACTATTTCCTGAAGGTTATTGCTGTTACAAGGAACTGCCAGGACCATGTCGGATTGGCGAAACGCCGGCCCGTGCATAGCCCATGGGAAACGACTCAGAACATCGAGGTTACATTGCCGCTTCTCCCTTTTGCTCAGGCAAACAATAGAGTGACCGAAGCCGAACAGGGGCTAGCTTTGCTCGGCAATTGGATTCGCACCTGGTGACGCTTGAGGGTCAACAACTTCAACGGTGATCTTAATAGATTCAGGGTCTTTAACGAGTTCGGGGAAGCGGCTCGCCATCTGCATAAGAACCTTCGTCGCCGGCAAATCGCCGGTCGCGGCTTTGTTCACAAGCTGCGTTATGCTGGCTTCCAGTTTTGTCATCCTATGAGCACCGTTTTGTCCGTTGGTTCGGACGGTCTGTTTTGCAACCCTTCGGAACACAGCTGGGATGTCTGGGTCTGCCCGACGCCGCCCGCTTGGGTTTCCAGATCTTCCTTTTTGAAATTGAGTTGCCTTAGGCGGTTTTTTGTAGCCGACTTCACTTGCGCAGTCGTCAGCCATTCGCCACCTCCGCCGTCTCAAAGCCTTTGGCGCTCTCACCGTGCACGGCCTGTTTTCCCGTTTGTTTTTTCCATCGTTTCACGGCTGTATCGACATATAGCGGATCTATCTCGATCGCATAGCAAGATCTGCCGACTCGTTCCGCGGCCAGAATCGTCGATCCCACGCCGCAGAAATTGTCGAGAACAATATCCCCCGGTGCGGAACAGTCCAAAATGGCGTCAGCGATCATCGCCACCGGCTTTACGGTCGGATGCAGCGCCAACAGATTGCCCTCCTCACCTGATCGCGAAAGGGTGTTGACTCCGGGATAGCGCCAAACGTTGGTGCGGTTGCGCCCAAACTTTCCGAGCTGAATATTGTTTCGGTGGGATTCAAGGCCTTTTCGGAACACGAACACTAATTCATGTTGGGATTTATAAAGTGATCCCATTCCACCGTTATCTTTGGCCCAGACACACAGATTAAGTAACGTGTCGTAGGTTTGTTTGCCAGCCGTCAGGAGTTCCCCCTACATGACGCCAGTCCATACAGATGAAGTGAGCCGAGCCGGGCTTGCTGTGACGTTCCAAAGGGTCAAGCGCTCTGCTCAAGAAACTGACAAACTCAGCCTCAGTCATTTCGCCACATGCCATAGCAAATTCGCGATGTCGAATCGCTCCTTTGCCGCAAACATTTCCGTCGATTCTTACGTTGTACGGAGGATCGGTGAACACAAGGTCCGCAGTCCGGCCATTCATGAGTACCGAATAGACGGATTCATCGAGGGCAATCTCCACACATAATGCGATGGTTGGCTAAGGCCCAAACATCGCCCGGTTTGGTGACCGCTGGTTCCGTGCTGATTTCAACCGGCTCCTCCTCTTGTTCTTCTGCTTTGCCTTCCTGGAGAATTAGGTCAATCGCGCCGATCTCAAATCCCGTCAGTGAGATGTCGAAGCCCAGATCGATGGAAGTTAGGCGCTGTAACTCGATGGCCAGGGTCGCATTGTCCCAGCCCGCTTTCTCCGCCAGTTTGTTATCCGCCAGGATGTAAGCTCGGATTTGATCTTCATTTAGGTTTTCCAAACAAATTGTCGGCACTGTTTTCAGTCCCAACAGCTTGGCCGCTTCGACCCGTCCGTGCCCCGCCACAATCGTTGCCGCGCGATCGATCAGAATAGGATTTGTGAAGCCGAACACTCTGATGCTGTCAGCAATCTGGCGGATCTGACGTTTTGAGTGAGTCCGCGCGTTTCGCGGATAGGGAATAAGGTGTTGAATTTCCTGATAAACGACTGCTAAGGCATCTGCATAAACTTCCATTGGGATCTCCTTACCCGTGATAGAGACGCATAAACGTTCTCTATACCCACTCTGCAGCAGGATCGGGAAAAGGAATAGGAATTGTGGGGTGTAAACGAAAACCGTTGGCTCGAAGGCTTCGAGCTACGAAACTGGTAACTGATGAGAGGAATCTAACGTTAAGGCTTGCGTGTATCGCAGTATCAAATCCCTCGTGGCAAAGCCTCTGGTGTGGTAATACCCGGCAAGGTGTTGAGTGCTAAACCACACAATCCCACATCGACGCTTGTAAATGATGCTCTGCGCCGTCCCCTTACGTTCTTCATCGGTGAGACAGTGTTCGACGATAAATCGAAGAAGTCCGGTACGGCTTACGGGAAAACTCCGGAGGCGCCATGCATACCGCAAGTTTTTTCTTTTCTCCAAGGTGGCAGCAGTTCTTGGGGAATTAACTTATTGTGACAGCCCGGGGAGACACATTGACGGACTAGTAGTCTGGCTGCGGGGGTCAGATTCCGCCAATGGTATAGCGCGCTGCGATCAACCCCCAACTCCTTTGCCAGCTCTGAGACATTGTCGCAGTTCCGCATGCGCTCCACTGCCATCTGGCGAAACGCTTTCGGATACTTGTTCACTCGCTTCTTGTTCACTCCCAGCCTCCCTTTCTTGGCTGGGTGTCGTCACCGCGGATGTCTCATTTTAGGGGGTCAGTCCAAGGTTGCAACGAACTCGGTCTCAACTCGAATGAGGATAGTCCACTGGAGGTTTAGCTAGACAGACTCGCTCTTGTGTGAGGTTCTGCCTTAGAACTCCAGATACGGGCATATCGTTTAGAGCCATGGCCGAGCTTTAAAGTCTGTGTTCGGTATCTGCCACACCATTGGCGCTGAGATCACTGTTTAACCCAATCGACATTCGCACTGGACTGCAGGCCTGAGTTTCCCGCGCGTTCTACGTTCCCCAGGAGACGGCCATCAACAGATCATCCATTGAATTATTGTCGAGATAAAGCGTTAGTGGAGGATGAGTGGAATCCGTAATCGCCGCGGGCAACGCGATTTTGTTGAGGCTACCGGTAAGGAAGTTGCCCAGAGCCGGATTCTTCGACAACGCATCGGCGTTACCGCTCATGTCGGCTTTATCGTTCATATTTACTGTTGGTGTTGCGCTGCCTGCGGGCATTTCCGCGAAGAACTCCACCGCTGTGACCTTCACCGGCTTGGGCGCGTTGCCCGCCACGGCGGCTTGCGACCAGAATGGATACAGCTCTGGAATCAACGCCAACTGCAGCTCTGCGCTTGGAGCCGCCGGCGCGCTCTGGAACTTCGCCCACTGCGAGGGGAACTGTTGGCGGGTCGAGAACAGGCACACCGAACCGACGGTTTGCGACTTGCTGATCAGCTTCTGAAGATTGCTCACAGCGGCCGCCTTTTGAACGTCGCCACCTTCACGCGCCGTGTAACGGATATGGAGAATCACATCCGTGATCGTATCGAAGTTGAATTGAGGAACGTCCGAAGGCAGGGTGAGCAGCCACTCGCTGCCCGCCACACCAGAATATTCATAGGGGAGATACCGATCGTCTTTGAGATTCGTTTCGAACAGGCCGCCATCGGCTTGTGCGGAACTGGTAACGATGGATTGAATGCTGCCGTAATAATCGTCAAAGCGCGGATCGTCCGATCCCTGGCGCGTGTACTGGTTGTTGTAAAGCCCGGTCTGCGTGCGAATGCTGCTCTTCTGCAAAGTAAGCGTGCAATTGACGCTTGTATAAGGACCGGCGACGCAGGGCACGGTCAGAGCTACGGTTTTGATGCGGCGGAAGTAGTGCCCTGGGCCATCCAGATCAAACGATTCTTCGGGAACGGTGAAGCTGCAAGTGCCGGTAGCGCGCAGTTGAATCAGCGCCAGCGGATCGATCTGCAGGAGGCTCACATGCTTGGTGAGTTCGTATTCGCGCTGATCCAGGTCATGGTAGGCCATCTCCATGGTCTTGACGTCGAACAGAAGTTTTTCTCCCGCCAGCAGTCCTTCGGTGCCGTCCAAGTAGTTGTACTGAATGTAGGTTAACGAGGAATCTCCCAATTCGTTCAGCAGCGCGCGTTCAGCTTTCTTCGCGACCTCGAAGGCCAGTTGGAATGAATTGGCGTAGAGGGCTTTCACCTCGCGCTTCATCCAGGCATAGAAACCAACGGTGGTTTCTTTAATCTGATAGCCGCCGTCAATTTGGTTTCCCTCCAGAAAGTCGACAATCTGCTGCGCGTTCTGCATCTGCACCAGGTGATTGTTGTATTCCTTCTGTGCGATCGCTTCGCGAATCTGCGCCCCGCGCGTTTGTTTGAGGATTTGATTGATTTCTGCTTTTGCGGAATTGCTCTGGAAAGTCCACTCGAGTTCGCGGCGCGAGTAAGAACCGATTTTCGCCGCGGTGCTGGCTTCGTAAGAATATTCGTCGGCTACGGCGCGTACAGCACTGGCGAGCGAATCGGTATTGAAAGCAAAGTTGTCGCCGCCGAACTTAATCGTGGCGCCGCAACCCATGGGTTGAACGTGCGCGCTGAACTGAGGAATCAACGCAAGAATCGCCCCCACCGCATTGATGCCGTTGGCGGTCTCCTGCAGATCATGGGCGATGCCTAGTTTGTTCAGTTCTTCCACTTCATTGTTGCTCAGTGTCTTCACCTCGCCATCGCTCACCGAAAGGGAGTCCTGCGCGATGTCGGGTGTGATCGCATCGAGCGGCATCTGAGGTTCGCTTGTCGGATCGGACTGGGTGAAATTGAAGTTCTGCAGGCCTGGGAGATCGAGGTCGCTCAGCTGCGGGAGGCTCGATTGGATTTGGGAATCCGTCCGCCCGAGTAGCTTCTGATAGTACGAATACCGCTGAACCGCATTGGCAAGTGACAACTGCAGGGCTTGCGTCGATTTAATTGCGTCCTGCCATTGCGAGTACTTCACCATCTGCGCCAATCCCAGAATCGAGTTTTCGTGCTGGGCGCGCAGCAGAGAAAGCGATTCGTTGTCTTGCTTCTCGATGGCGGCAAGAAGATTCGCTCCGAGCGATTTTACTTCCTGGCAGACTTCAGTCGCCTTGGCAACCAAAAGCTGGAAGCGAATCAGCGGCAAAGGTTGATTCAGGCCGCTCACTACGGAGCTCACATCCAATCCGGATGCTGCAGCACGCACCAGAAGCGCGGGGTCGATCGGCGGATCATATAGGGGAAGCTGTTGAAACACTCCCTGCAGGTTCAAGCTGTTGTGAATCTTGAAGAGCCTGTCGGCAACTGTATCCCAATAAGCCAGGAGTTGACCGTTTTGCGGGATGCAGAAGTAAAGCGTCTGCCCGATGCTGGGCAGGATTTGCATTCCGCTGGAAACTGAGCCCGCGCCGCTCGGCGCCACAAAATCGAATGGAATGTCCACTTCCATACTGACGAGAGTGTTGCCAAAGGCATCCAGCTTGCCCCGCAACTGGTTATAGGTAAGAGTTGTGACCGAGCCTTGTTGAGGAACCGGCTGTGGTTTGTCGCCCAGAATGTTTGCGGCCATGATGTAGAGTTGCGTGGCCTCGTTAATCGTTTCAATGGTGTATTGCGCAAACAGTGAATCACCCCACGCGATTAGGTTGTCCAGGTAAGCCATCACGGTCTTCAGCATGTAAGCCGTTGGACGGTATTGCGCCACAGCCCACGGCTGGAACGGATTTTGCATCCAGTTCGCAATGCTCTGAATAGTCTGAGTCTGCAGCGGAACATTCTGCCCGGTAGAGAGATTCACAAGAATCTGCTGGATCATCTCCACGTCGGTGTACTGGAACGGCTGCACCTGCCAAAAACGTTGCGGCGTCGGTCCGGGGCTGTTGTCGGTGGGATTGAAAATGTAGTGAAACCAATTCTGTGCATCCTGATATTGCTGGTTCTGGCTCAGATGAATCGCGATGAGCAGCGGCGCGTGAAAAAAAATCTCCCAGTTGTATATCGCGTATGCGCCATCGTAAGTGAAGTCAAGATTCTTGACCGGGTACGGCGAAACTACATTCGTCGTCGGATTGTAGTGCGTGTCAAAAATTGTTTCGTAGAAAAGTGGCTGAGGCTCGCCGCTTTGAATGGCGACCTGGATATTGTTGGGCAGGTTCACAAACGTTCCATCGTTCGTAAGAACTGCGGAATTCGCACCATTGGGAAGATTAACGATCGTGTTATCCGGAACGACGTTGTTGGTCGTCGGAATCTGAATTCCTGAGGCAGAGGCCACAGGGATCTGTCCCGGCAGCGGTACATTTAGGTCCGCCGTCAGTTTTTGCGTTCCGCCTGTAGCGGTGGCGATGACGGTTCCCGAGGGCACGGTCACTGTGGTGTTATCGGGCAAGGTGAGCGTGGTGCCGGGCGGCAGAAGAACGGTTGCTCCTCCCTCCGGCCGCGAAGCAGTAACTGTCGTGGTTAGCATGGCTCGCGTCGTCGCGGACTGGACCGTCAGGGGTGAGGGCGTGGTTGGGGAATTCGGTTGCGGAAGGTACAGCGTGTCGGCATCCTGCAGTTCATCGACGCCGCCGTCGTTCAATCGCTGGATCAGCGAAAGCTGCGCGGGTGGAATATTTGGAAGCCCCGTGCGATGGCCCCCAACATAAGGATGGAAGTGTGGAAAGAACTGGTAGGTCAGGCTTCTCTCCCGCAGTGTGATATACGGTGGAGGAAACTGCCAAATCTTCCCGACCGTGTAGGTCTGGAACTCGCGTGCGGTATCCACCAGATTGTGAAAGCTCGTTAGCGCCATGACTCCCCCCTTAGAATGTCGTCCTTGTCGCGTTGATAGTCGTCAGCGAAAGTGCGAGTTTGTTGGCCTGAACCTGTTTGAGATTGAGCCCTTGGGGTCCGGCGATCGTAAGGCCGCCGGCGGCGCGGAACGTGCTTCCAAGAGCCGCGGCCGAAACACCGGAGGTCGCGCTGGCTGCTGAGCTTAGGGCCGCCACATTGATGCCGCCAGTTTTTCCGACGATAGAGCCGCCATACGAGATGGCTGTCGACGGATTTGTCAGCCAGTCGGTTGTGTCCTGTAAGGAATAGATGGAATAAACCGGATCGCCCGTATTGATAAGAACAGGACCGGCAACCGGCACCTGGGCGACTACGGGAATGTTGTTAAACACTGTGGGATCCGTCCAGGTTTGCAGCGGAGGCGCGGGCGCAATCGCCCATCCCTGCCACTGATCGATGGTGGTTTCCGTCAGTGAAGGCTGCACGAAGAATGTAAGTTCGTCCGCAAAATTAGTCGGGCTGGCAGAAGGGTTGCTCGTGTCTTTGAAGAAGAAGGGACTCACCAGCGCGCCCGCCTGGGCGTAGAGAGGCTCCTGCGTGGCGTCCAGAAAAGGCGACGGCAAAACAGGATTCGCACACGCCAACAAGGAAAAATTGTTGACCGTACTCAGAATTGTTTCTGTATCGGTGCTGCCGGTACCCGAATTTTGAATATTGGTTTGGAAGGTTGCAGACAAACTGGCGCTGCCCGTATAGAAAGTTGCGTCCACCGTGTTGGCGTTATAAGGATTCGGAGCCGCAGCCTGCCAGTACTGCGGGCTGAAGTCAGGAACGCAGTTCTTGCTCGTCACCCGAAATGCGTAGCCTCCGCCGCCAATCTGAACTTGATCTGACAAACCCACAAACGCCGGGTTCACCAGAGAAGTTTCATTGATCGCCAGGCGCTCGACACCAAAACTTGTGACCACCATTGGATTGTTCAAGATGAATCTGCGTGGACCCATCACAGGGGAAAAATCCAGATGGATTCTGACCGCTCCCTCATTCCCGCTCGCGTCTAATTCTTTCGAAACGTGGATGTAGACGCTCGAAGAATCGAAGCCTGGATTGACGAGCACGGCGGGATTGGAATTCGGATCGCTTGAGATGCGGTTCGTCCACTTGTCCTGAAAATATTCAGCCCAATGCAACTGCACCTGAACCTGCGGCACGGCCTGGGCCTTTGTGATTCCACCCGCCAGTGCGTCGAAACTCAGGCCCGTAACGTTGCCGAGGCCGGTGTTCCCGGTTTGCGGAGGTTGCTGCTGCGGAAGGAAGGTTACCCAGAATATGTTGAGCCGGCCCTTCCAAATCGCCAGCACAATATGATCACCGTCGATCTCCGGCGTAACTGCCATCCAGCCGGACCATACACCGCTCGAATAGGTCCGATAAAAATACTTGTGTGGATGGCCGTAAGTCCGCCCCAACACGTGCAGCGTGCTGAGCGATGCATCGTTCAAATCCTGATCCAGATAGGTAGCGACAATATCGAGTCGCGCCCGCAGATCGAGCCCCTGGAGATACTCGTAGAACGCATCGTTCGCCAGATCGATGGTGACATTGCCCTGCAGAAGAGTACTTTCGAGATTTTCGAACAGATCGGTTTTGTCCAGGCGCAATTCCGGCTCCATCCAGTTTTCCGGGTAGAGAAAGATTTCGCGGTTGGCCTGCCACACGCGATAACGTTTCATCCACGCCCACCATTCCGCGTCGATGGAACTCGGCGCAACGTTGACTGCTGCATTGCTGTTGTCATTCTCGAGATTGAGCAGGCAACGCTGAATGAATGTTTGTATCGATGACATGGCGAGACGCAGGCGAGAAGTCTGCACTACCGGTTCCATGCCGGGATCCACCAGAAAGTATTCGAAGAGCTGGTTGGAGTTCTCGAGAGACATCGCCTGCACGAGATAAGCCACCAGCGCATCCCGCTTTTTCTGCCGCAGCTTGTCGAACACCGACTGCGCGACGGGCAGCCAGTTATCCGCGGTGTATTGTGCTTTCACCGAATTCTTGAAGCTGGCGGCAATAATGTCCGGGGTCGGCGAGTTTGCAGGTGGGTTCGCAGACGCGATCACCGTGGAAGCGGTGAGCGACGCGACCGGAATGCCGACAATCTGCACCAACTGCAGCGCCTGCCAGAGCCGTCGAAGACCTTTGCTGTTGCCGAAATCGCCGATGGCCGTAAGCTGGCGCGTGGCCGCGCCCCCGCTGGCAAACGCGTTGCTCGTGACCGTGCCGATCTGCACATAGCCCGCCTGGTGATAGTGAGTGGCAGGATTCAAATCCGCAAAGGCCGGCCCTGCCGGCGGCTGGCCGGCGCGTGTGGGATCGTTCACGCTGATATAGGCTGTCTCGCCGCCCGCGGACTTCGTAAACACCGCGATGCCTGCATCATTGGCCTGATAATTGGCCACCTTCCCGTCGCTCCATGTGTAAGTGAACTTCGGCCAGTAGAGCTTGGTTGGATCGGTCCAGGTCGCGCTGTTCGCGTCCACTCCCGGGAATCCGCCGGGTTGTCCCTGGTAGAGGACGATCTCCTGCATAAAGTCGAAGTATTCCGCGATCGCGCGAACGGTGGCGGCGTTGCGGCGAGTGAGATTGGCAAGAGCGGTCCACGGCGTTGCCGAGTTGCTGTTCGAACCGGATGACGATGCCGCTTCGGTGAACGCTTCTCCCACGCCTTGGAATACATCGATCAATCCGTCAGTGCCGCCGGCCGGGCCTTTTCGCAAGTCGGCGTAATCGGCCAGAGCAAGGAATTGAGAAAATAACACGATCGCATTAGCCGGCGAATCGTCGCTCGGTAGCGTAGGCAGCGAACTCAGTTTGATGTTGTTGAACTCGGATGAGTTGGCAACGATGTAGCTGATCTCGCGATCATCGAGTCCCGTGGTCTGCAGAATCTGCAAGACATTTGCCAGTAGAGTTTTTGCGCGGATGAATGCGACCATCGCCTGTTCGGAATAGATTGCGATTTGGCTGAGCGGCCGTTTACTCAGGTTCTCCCCCTGAATCAAGAGCTTTGCGCCATGGGCGCCCAAACCGAAGAAGTCGACCGTGAAATGATAGAGCACGCCTCCACTGAGCTGCACATACTGGCTGATTTCGCTCGGAGTCGCCGTGGCCGGAGTAGCGGGGATAATCGGATTGTCCAGCAATGCCGCGGGATCGGGCGCATCCATCTGGAATAACGCAGCTGCGCCACCGTCGCCTAATTCCGCGAAAAACCGGTAAGGCCCGTCCGTGGGGACCTGCAGATACCCCTCAAAGTGAGCCTTCACAGCACCCGGCACGCTGTTGGTTGGATCCGAAGTGTCAACCGTCGCCGCAGTGCCGCTGGCCAGCACGTTTCCGCCAGCGTCATAGTACGTTGCACTCACCCCTTCCTGCCCGATGGCAAGGAAGGCGCCCAGCAAGGGTTTTCCTGGATTGCTTGGGTCGCTGAGCAAAGCGGAATCCGTTACTAGAGTCGAAACCAGAGAAGGATCTGCAGCCAGGTTCGCTGCCAAAGTCTGAACCACAAGCTGCTGCGAAAGCTTCTGGCCGAGCAGCGGGAGGAATGCCTTGATTAGCGCCGCTTTAACCAGCTTCTGCTGTTTCGTAACCTCCAGGCCCACAAACGGCGGCACGTAAGTATCTAGGTTGGCGGCCGCTCCACTCAGAAGACTGGTACTGAGAGTTTGAAACAGGCTGGTGACTTGTGTGCGCAGGCTCGCAAGCAGCGCGACCAATACGGTGGAAGGAATCAATGCGCCCAACTGAGTCTGCATTGCCGCGGTGAGCGCCCCTTCGGACGTCAGCATTTGCGTTTGCGTCCCCGAGTTGTAGCTGAACTGAAGCTGAGGCACCTGGCTGGTAATCGTGCCCGCCAGTTGTGCGGCGGCGAGCGCATTGAAGAAAGCGCCGGCATCAATTTGGTTTGCCGTGGCGACTCCCGTCTGTGTGGCCTCGTAAGTTTGAACATTCGTCCACATCGCCACAATGCTGCCGATCAGATTCTGATAGGCCGGTAAAGCTTGTGCCTGAATGTCTCCGAGCAGCGCTGTCAAATCGGTCGATGCGACGGCCGCGAGCAAGACTGCCTTCTTCTCGTCCGTCAAGACGCCGCGATAGCCAACCCACTCCAGCTTGTCGGTTTGGTCATAGCTGAGGCTGATCGCCGGATCGATTTGCATGAGTTGTGCAGAAGGAATGGCTGCCCCTACCGGCGTTCGCACCGCTTCGTACTGCACCATGCTCGCCCACACACCAAGAATGTCGTTTACGCTCCCAGCCAGCGAGCTTTGCGCATTAGCCTGGATCATGTCCAGCATGCTGCCGATTGTGGCGTTGATGGCCTCAAGTTCTTTCTTCTTCCAATCCGTAAGGTAGCCCGCGAAGCTGAGAGTCTCGAGATCGGTAGTGGAATTGAAATTGAAATTCAACTCGGTTTCTCGCAAAAAGGGAGTTGGATCAATCGCCGCGACGAACGTTGCCTGACCTGTATATGTTTGCGAATTCGTTAACAAACTGAACAGCGCCTTCAAAAGGGCGGCGGGAACCAAGGTGGAGAGAATCTGGTCGATCAGACTTTCAGCCATACTCGCAAGATTCGCGGGGACGGCCGACTGCGTCTGGATTTGCTGCAGTCCGTTTGCCACCGACTGCGCCAGCGCCATCAATGCATTTGGATCCGTCTGGTACTTGCCGATCGGATCGAACTGCTGCCGCAAAAGATACTGCAGGTCTTCCACGGTGAAGCCGCTGTTCTGCACGGCTGCGACTTCCTTGACGAACAAAAGCGTCTGATTGAACAGAACGTCATCGGCCAGAATTGAAAGAGGAGCGCCCGTCAAAGTCTTGAAGGGATTCAATGCTACTGGCGGCATCGGGGGAATGTTTGAGGCCGCCATCGCCTTCAGGGCGATCATGTCCTTCACCGCCAGTTGCAGACACTTAGCCAGGGCGCTGTAGCGGTAACAAATAGAAAGATTCGTAAGGGTAAAGCTCGGCACAGTGATCGTCTGGGAATTCTGAACGTAAGAAGTTGTGGTAACCGCCGAGCCCGCGTCCGCGAAGATGGCCGCGATTTCGTCCGACGTCAAACCCAAAACACCCTGCACCGTCGACTGGTGCGCAGAAAACACTGTGAGCGGCGGGAACGGAGGAGTGGGAGCGAAATCGGCCAGTTGCGTAGGGAATATTCCGTACGGGTCGTCGAACGCCCAGTCGTTATTCAGCACGCTGGGATTGAGAAAAAGCTGTGAGTAAAGCGAATTCTCACCTTGTACAGGCAGATTGCTCCAAAATGGCAGTAGAGCCGTTCTTCCCAGCGCAGGCGCGAGGCGCGTGTTCAGGTCGTCGAGATGCGCGAGATAGACCAATGCCGTTTTCCAAGCCGCGGTAAAAGCGGCATCGAATGTGGGATCGCCCCAGGCCGGCAAGGTAGCCGGAAAGAAAAGCTGCAGTGCGCGGTCCAATTCGTCCATCGTCCATCCCAGCTTCTGCCAGAGGCGCACGAAGAAATTGAACTTCACGAAATCCAGAGGCGTGGTTGCGGTAGCGTTATCGGCGTATTGAAGCGTAGTGGCGTTGAAGTCGCACCCGCTGCTGGGAGTGGCCAACACCAAGACACATTTCGAATAGTTCGTGGGCAGGCTGCCCTGCAGCCAAGTCTTCGCTTGAAAGGTGGTCGAAGGATTCTGAGTTTTATATTGATTGGTGATTGTCTGGAGTGACGCCTCAAAGGCGGGCACATTGGACAATGCGGGATATCCAGGCTGCCCCGTATAACTGAACGCATCGCTCATGCTGATCCCGAAGTGCTCGAACTGGAAAATCAGCGGATATAGCTTCGGATTCAGGAAGCCGGTCTTCAGAAGATTGGTGAGGTCCTGATAAGAAATCCCTAATAGCTGGGATAGATTCTCAGCCACGGAGAGCGGCTGAATCTGATACTCGCCAGGATTGAGCGGATCGGGCACTCCGTGCAGGGCATTCGCTTCGCTCGTGTAACCGTAAAGCTCAAACCAGTGCTGCGCGAGGGGCTGACGTTTGGGATCGGTGTCCGTCACCACCGCATATTCAGATGGCGAAAGCCCCAACGACTCGGCGAGGGTTTGCGCGCGGTAATAAGGGAGAAGATTCGTATCGGTGAACAGTTCCAGGTTGTCGACAGGGCGTAAAGTGTCGAGCACCTGAGCCAGAGGGCTTTGGAAGTAATTCAGAAAGCCGCGAACTGTTTCGATCCACAGATCGAAAGGAAGATTGAGAGGAAAAACCGCCTGCTTCAGAGTATTGGTGTAAACCTGCGGCAGAATATTTTCCGGCTCGGCAGTGAGTTCAGCGGTGGTTGCTGTTCCAGTGTCGTAAGCCAGGTTGGTATCCAGCTTGTTATTGTGCGCGATGTAGTACTCGAGAATTTCATTCACCAGGTCGATGTACGGCATCGCGGTATTCGTGTTCTCGCAAGTGAGCGGCAGGGCTCCCAGGTCGGGGCGCCGGCCGATGACAGTCGCATCTTTCCCGATCAGCACATCGAGCGGCGTATAGCCTGCTGGATTTGCCGGGGAGCTGTTGAGAAACTCCAGAATGTCGACAAAATACGCCGCCGGACTCAACACCGACCGGCAATCTTCGCACTGGCAGTAATCCATATTCCCAAACAGCGTGGACATGGTAGGAAATTGCTGAACGATGGAATTCTTTGCTTGCTCGCGGGCATCATCCGAGCCGGCTACTCCATAAACCGCGGGCAGATTGTCCAGTTGCTTAGCCGAAGTAAACACATTGAAAGTCACGGAGCTGATGGTTTGCGAGCGCCAGTACACCAGAGACGCTTCTCCGGGCGGGAAGCTGGTGGCGTACTTCTCCATGAATTCATCTTTCGTGTAGGAAGCGATATCGCGGGCCGAGGTGAAGCCGAGTTTCATAGCCACCTGTAAAGACTCGGTGCTCGGAGTGACCTGATACAGGCGAACCAGAGTCTCCAAGCTTGCGGTACTATCCGCGTCCAGCGCCGGCAGACTTTTGCCGGACTTATTAATAAAGATGTGCAGCGGAGTCTGCCCAGGCTTGTAGCCGAGAGGACCTGCGGCACGCAAAAAGCTGGTGACGTTCGGCGCTGTTTTGGGGTTCAGCGGAAGATCTCCACGCTCAATCTTGCGCGCCGTAGCCCGCGTGCTATAGCTTTTTTCAACCGCGAGGGCAAGGGCTCCGGAGTATGCGGCGAGACGATCCGCGGTGGTGTTCCCCGTGTACATCGGCGGAATCAGGCTCTGCACGCCCTGATCGTTGCCCCCCAGCGAATTCAGTGTGTTCTGCCAGGTCGCTGCCAGGTCAAAGTCTTTATCTGCGAGCTGGGACAGATCCGTTGATGCGCCTACGATGCGCTGGATCTCCTGAGCGACCTTTGCGCTGTTGCGCGCGAGATAGAGACACTTGCCCTGAAGCATAAGTGTGCTCAAGGTTTGCGCCGGAATATTCAACTTGGCGGCCTGCGCCCACAAGTCATCCGCTGCGGGATTGCTGAAGTACAAGTTGGCAAACGCCGCCTGCTGGGCTCCGAGCGAACTTAGGCTGAGCATGTCCTGATAACTGGACGCCGTTCCCGGCGCGATCATGGCTAGCTGCGTTTTAGAAGCGAACTGCTGGAAAGTAGTAGTCGCGGCTGCGATTTGCTGGCTATTCAGACTCACAATGCCCGACTGATTGGCCTTTGTCAGCGCTGCCTGGACGGATGCAGCCGGCACCATCGCCAATAGCGATTGATTGATCGGCAGACCGAACCGGAACAACGCGTAGAGCACATCTTGTCCCAGTCCCGTGGCCGCAGTCTGCTGCGCCGCAGATGCTGCGAGGGCGACCAGTCGCGCATCCCAGTTGGTAGATTGATTCAGAAAAGTGAAGTCCTGACGGGTGGAGTTTTCCTGCGCCTGGGCGAGGTTCGCCACCCCTCCAATCGACTTCTGCATATCAGCAGAGAGTCGCTGAAACTCGGGAGCGAGCGGCTGCACGCTGGAAGGCACAACCAGATTCAAGGTTTCAGAGGTCTGCGAATTAAACTTGGTGGCCGAAATCGTCACTTCCTGGTTCGCGGAATTCACCACGCGGACCTGAACGCTCGGCGACGAGCCCGTGGCATATTCATAAGAAATCGAGTAATTCCCCGGGGCGCCGCTCGTGGTTTCTCCAAGCTTCACATCGTTTCCGCCAAACACGACCTTATAGAGCCGCGTTGTAATTCCGGCTGCTGGCAGGCCGTTATCGAAGGTCAGAGTTCCCTGCAGCGTGTATTTGTTTACGTTGACTGCAGCAGGACTGGCGGGGGTCGCGGGGGGAATTGGATTCGCTCCCTTTACGTTATCGGTTTCGGCCATGGCATCTCCTCCGGCGCCTGCAATTGCATGCGGGCGACCACTTCATCTCACATGAATTGAACTCGGCTACGCGGTCGCTTCTTCACCCAGTAACTGGAGAATTCCCTCCCGCGCATAAGCCCAGTTGTGGCACTTGAAACTGCGCAAGTCGACGATCGGAGCTCCGCAGTTGTAACAGCTGAGGTCTGCGATGGCGCGCGGGGCTTCCTCGTTCACATATTTGCGCTCGCCGAGGATTACCTCAACTAATAGTGATCTTTGGGGCGTTTTCGTTAATGCCGAGGAAACGATATCGAGCCAGTTCGTTTCCCGGCCGCACTTCACGCAGTGGCGCGTGTCCCCGCTCACCCACAGCGGAGCGCCGATACTTTTCTCCGGAATTTCAAGCAATTTCTCGATGATGCGCACGTCTTCGTCCTTCGTCACCCAGCGATCCTTGCCGGGCAAGGAAAGGGGCGAGTCGTAGACTTGTTTGAAGAATTCCGGGATGACGACACGGGTAGACCGGCCCTGAGATTCGCGATTGGTTCTGCTTGGCATTTACTTTCTCCTTGCTAATCAAGACAGTTCTGGCGCAATCAGTGGTGAATGAGATCCTTAACTAGTCGATCAAGACCAATGCCTACGTTGATGAAAAACGTGTTCCCTCCGCCGTTTGTTTCATGCAGCAGTCCTACTGCGATCCCCGCAGCAAAAGGTCCGCTGCCAAAGACGTAGGAGATGTCGCCTCCGTATCGCAGAGAAGTCGTACCCATCCCGGGTGTGCTGTTGCCTGTGATCAGCGCCTCGGCACCGACATTGTTTACTCCCTTAAAAAGGTTCCAGGTGTAGCCCGCGAGGAGTGTCGCACTCCCGGGGTTGGCAACCTCGCGCCCCCCGATGGTCCCGCTGGATGACCCTCCTAGGATGAGATTGCCGTAGAGAGTGTGGGCGCCTGATGAGCCTTCAAGGTTGAGGGCGCCGGAGAAGTTGACGCTGCCAGTTGATCCGACGTAGGAGCCGTTATTAATCAAGGCTTGATACTGAGCGTAAATCCCCAGGTTCTCGCCGCCCATATGGGCCGTGCCCCCTAGCGTGTAGGGCTGACCTGGTGATCCCCCTCCCAGGAGACCAAGCTCGAGCGTCGCTTTGTTGGCGTCAGTGTAGATGCCATACCGTGCTGCAAGCAGGGCACTCGAACTTCCGCTCCCCCTGGTTAAGGTCAATGGAGTAAGAGTCAGTTCTCCGGTTCCGTGACCGGGCAATGTGGAACCACTTGGCGGATTCCCGAGCGTGAGGTTTTCAAGGTTGACGCTCGCTTGCCCCGTCCTCTGCGGCGGCGGGGGTGGAATTGGCCCCTTTACACGGTCAACTAGGTTCAAAGGTGACTCAAGTCCAATGGGAGAATCCGGTGGTTGCTGATTTTCGCCAGAAGATGGAGCCTGGGAATCCACAGGCGACTGAGGTGTTTCTGAGACGGGCTCAGCGGGGTCTACCACCGGCACCGAATTTTTCTGCACATCCGGAGGCGGCGTGTCCTGCAGCTTCCCTCCCCAGTGGTATTTCTGCGGCGGTAGCGCCTGCTTCGGGTCGGGTTGAGTTGGAGTACCAGCTGGGGGAGGAGAATTGGTGTTATCTGAGACTGAATCCATCCCACTGGGATCGGAATAACCAATCGGGTTACCACGCGCGTAGGCGTAAAGGTCGGTGCCATCCGCGATCCCCTTCGGATCGCAACTTGTCCAACGTCCTATCCAGGGCGCACAATATCGCGCCCCGTGATAATACAGGCCGGTTTCCTCGTCCCGCTCTTTCCCCGTGTACCGATACCTCTTCAAACTGACCTCCGCCAGCGTTCTGCCCGCCTGGTACGACGTGCTCCCAAACGGGTAATACTCTTCATAGGAGATAACAGCCGCAGTGTCATCGAGCTCGAGACATGCCGTGCCCAGGTGATTGTCGAACTGATAACGGATTGCTGTACTCGGGAGCGAGCCAGCCGGAGCGCTCGTGTCGACGGTCTTGGTTTCAACCAGCGCGACCCGCTTCTTGTCATCCATCACATGCAGCGTCTCGCGCACCAATGTCACGTTGTTTTTTGCGTCGTATTCGCGATACTCCTCAAAACCGCCAACGTAGAATCTTTCCTTTATCTTGATTCCTGCCGAAGATTCCGTCGTCTTGCGAACACGCTGCCCGGTCGCGTCGTAGACGTAATAAGTTTTCTCGCCTTGATGTTGCGTTCCATCCTGATCGGAAGCGTTTACGGCCTGGCGCTGGCTCATCAGCAGTTCATCTTTGAAGTTCCATTGCATGCCCTGCAGTTGCGGCATGCTGGTCATGTTCCCGTGCAAGTCGTAGGCGTACGGTTCGTTAAGCGGCTGATTTCCGCTGACCGCCGTGCTCGTCAGCCGGTTGCTCTGCTTGCCCGCCTCGTTCAAACTGATCTCGTTATAGGTGTACGACCGCGTCCAGCCCGGATTCGCAGGATTCGCACCCTGATGAATGAACTTGAGAAAGTTACCCACCGCGTCGTACTGGTACTGCTCGGCATAAGTGCCGACAGCGTTGCCGTCTCCCTGTGAGGGAGTGAGAAGAACTCGCGGAACATCGTTGTATGAAGTTGCGGTAGGCGGAAGAGGACTGTTTCCCGCCCCAAGCCCTAATTGCTCGCGGCCACTGGACTGGATGAGGCGGTAGATGGCGTCGTAGGTGTAGTCCCCGCTCGGTTCAACCCGTCGATTGCGGAAGAAAACAACGTTCTGGATATCGGCGTCGTCCTGAATGTGCGTGATATTGCCGACGGGATCGTAAGTGTAAGAAAGATCCTGCACCACCTGCTGATTTGACGGAACTCCGGGACGGGTCGTGGTTAGATTCGTCATCCGGAACGTAAGCTGATCGTATGTATATGCCGTCTGCGTATTGGCGTTGCCAAACTCCATCAGGATGCGCTGGCCCTTCGCGTTGTAATCGATGTTTGTGATAAATGCTGTGGCTGCTGCCGCGCCGCCCAGATTTACATTCACCGTCTCAAGAAAATTCGCTTCGTTATAAGTCGGATGGATCACGCTTCCATCGGCTGTAGTGAGCGCCGTGGGCCGGTTGAGAGCGTCGTATTGTGTGCTGCTGGTGAATGTGTCCGGCGTGGCCGGTGGCGCGGTCAGGTTGGGAAGCGCTTTGTAGCCGGCAAAAAATGCCCGGCTGCTCCGCAGCAAATTTCCCTTGAAGTCAAAACCTTCGTCCTGGTTGGTGACGGAATTGTGGGCCATGTTCGTGACCACGCCGCCGGGGTCGAAAGATTGGTAGATACGTGCGTTCAGGTTGAGTGCGGCAGGCTGACCTTCGCCGTAGACGGTTTTTTCATAGAGAACCTCGGCGGCTGTGGTGCGGGGATCGGAATTCGCCGCGTCGGTGCCAAGAACAAATCGTCCTGTAGGACGGCGCAACGCGTCATAAGTGATGCGGAAATTGTGCCCCCGGCTATCCCAAATGCGAATCGTCTTCGACTCAACATCCTGCAGCATCCATCGCTTCCCAGCTTCCATGCTGGATTGGTGGATGTGATTCTTTAGCAGGTCATAGTCATAAGTCATGACAATGCGGCCCTGCTGATCACCCGCCCGAACGATGGCATCGCGAACAACACGCTGGTTGCCTTCGATGTCGAAGTCAACGCGCGATGGAAACTTCTGCCCGCCGCCATTGTCAGCGATGGTGAGGAACGACTGGCCGAGAGTGTCGAAGTATGTAACGGCCGGCGTGTTGGCGTGAGCTGCCGTCTTCGTAGCGGCGGCCTGTTCCTGTGTACCTAGCGCCCCGCCAATTCGTTGCTCGTACCAGGTTGGGGAGTAATCGGCGGCGGGCAATAGTTGAAAGAAGTCGCCTACGTCAACGTCAGCGGCAGGATTGGTTACAAGAACGGTGTCGTTTCCATCCCAGGACTCCTGATGCCAGGGATCGAAAACAACTTTCTCGTAACTTTGATTGGGGTGAATCGTCGCTGCCACGCGTTCTATCGGGTCGTAGCACAGGATCGGGCTAATGCCGACCGCAGCGCCAAACTCAAATTGATGTCCCTTGGTCGCGAGTTGCGAGAAAAATGGCTCGTACTTTCGAACCGGCTTGCCCTTGTTGTTGAAGATCGTCCAACCGCTGCCCACCCAGCATGGATTGACAATCGGCCCACTGAGCACCGGTCCGGGTTCAGCCTGCTCCTTATTTTGAATTTCGCGACCGAAGCCGTCTGAATAGCCGAAGGCGATCTGCATCGCGCTCTGCTGGCCCGCTTGCAAGTCGCTCACATGGGTTTCGCGCGCGATGGTGGCTGCGAACGCGGGCAGCCATTTTGTCGAATCGTTCGGCGAGGCTTGCTTCGTGTTGTAGAACTGCAAAACATTGTAGACAACACGGCTGGTGGCAGTGCCCAGTAGAGCGCCGGCCAATGTGTGCGGATCGTCGGCCGCGTAGAAATTATCGACCTGCGTTTGCGTCAGGTCGACGGTAAAAGTCGCGAGCGAGTCTCCCACATTTTGGGTAGTCTTGCCCATGACCGCAGTGCCTACCACCAGCCCCAGTATGTCGAATGCAACCGCGGCTCGATTTCCATTTGCGTCGGTCAGCAAGTTCGGCGCGAGGACTCGATAATCATTGCTGGAAGTAACTGTGTTGCCGACGGCATCGACAGTCTGCACCACGAGCAAATTCTCACTGTCATAGCTGACGGTCGTGGCGTTGCCGAATGGATCCACATATCGCCGCGACACATAGAAATTTTGCTGCGCCTGCGATTTTTCGAGCGCAGAGGTTGTGGCAGCGGGAGCGTAAAAGATTCGGCCCGACGGTGCCCACCAGTTGCCGTTGCCATCCAAATCGACGTAACCGCCTCCATCCACGGCGGCGCTACCCAGCACGGTATTTGGAGGTACTAAGGCCGTTCCGCCCCGCTGATAAACCTTCGAAATAAGCCCGGGAGTAAACGCCAGCTTGTAGCCGGAGCCCGTCAACGCCAGCGACTGCAGTGTTCCCAGCGGCAGCAACGCGCTGGCATCTCCCGCGGCTGCGCCCATATCGTCTGGCCGGTAATAGTTCCTGAGGGAAGTCAGCAGCCGCCGGTATACCTGGCCCGCATTCAGACCAGCCGGGCTCAGGTTTTCGTATGCAATGTCATGCGCGCCATCGCTGGCCTGCTGCGTCTTACTCTGCACTTCGGAAAATACGAAAAGATTTGTAATTCCCGGCTGAGAGGAATTCGGCGTGAATTGAATGAGCTCGTATGTACTCGAGGCCGCCACCGCCGGAATTCGATAGCTGTCGTTCTCAACAACGGCGTTGGTGTAAGAATTCTGCGTGTAGGTGCTTAGCGGCGTGGTCTGCTTCAACTGGTCGGTTGCGGTCAAAGCGGGATCGAGATAGCGCCGGCCATAGCCGATTGACACCGATTGCAGCACGTTTCCAAACGGATCGATCGCTAACGTCATTTCATGCGAGACTCGAGGGTCCGCAGCATTCGATGCGGCTGCCGGCGGCGCAGTCTGGTCGGCAAGCGTATTGCCAACAACCTTGTAGAGCTTGCGTTCATAGTGATAATCCACAGATTCGCACGCATGCGAGAAGAACACTCCATACTTGTTCGGCCCTTGCGGCTGGAAGGCCTCGATGGTGTAGTTATGCTCGGAAACGATGTAAGGTCGATCGGACTCATCTGTGTTATCGAGCGCGTAAACCTCCTGCCTTAATATCGATCCGCGAAGCGCGCGACAGGCTTCGCGCAGCTCTTCGCCAGAAAGATCGTAAGGATTGCGCGTGCCGTCGGGCAGCAAGATTGTTGTGGGCAACACTGTGTCGTTCAGCAGCATCGCCTCGAGTTGCGTCTCCGTGAGGCCGGCGATAGCATCGCTCGAGTCTCCTTCCGAGTAGTATTCCTGCTCCATGTATTTCGAGATGGCAGATTCGCCAAAGAACGCTCCTGTGTGAAACCAGCTTTTAGTCAGCGCCGGAGGAACGTTCGAGGCGGGATCCTCGTTCGCCGGTTGTGGAAAACTGCTGCTCGCGGAAAGCGTTGCGAGTTCTTCCGTATCCCACTGATCGACTCTGCCGAAGCCGCGAAATTCGCGCTCTACGCCGTCATAGTAGCCATGATGATAGGCATAGCGCGTGACAAAACGATTACGGCTGATGTAGTCATAGGTTTCCACTCGCTCCACAACCTGCACCGGAAACGGCAGCCGCGTGACCCAGGGAGTTCCCGCGAGTTTATCGGCGACGTAGAACTTCGTCGAAGGCGCATATTCAATAATTGTTGCTGCGCCAATATTGTTGGCGACACTTACCAGCAAGTGCGGCTTCTGCCTGCCCATCAGATCGATGTAGCGCATTGGGCGGCGCACACCACCGCTCAGCGGAGAAGACCACACCAGACATGCAGTGCCGTTGCCGAGCAGGTCGAGAGCCGTGGCGGAAGAAACGCTCTCCACGCTGGGAAAATTGCGCAGCGAATATTCCGCGCCCCAGGCATTCCCTGACTGATTGAAGTAGAGATGAACTTCGTTGGCCGCAAAATAAATAATGTCAGCCGTGCCCGAACCATCGATATCGGCGAGACGTATGCGCTTGCCATCGAACAAATCGGGACGATCGAAGTGTGGCCCCTGATCCATTGTGACTCTGGCGCCAAAACGGCCGTAACCCAGGTTCGGCCAATAGCAAATTTCACCCAGGCGAATGCGCACCAAATCAGTGAGACCATCCCCGGACATATCTGCGAGAAAGATCGACTGCGTGCCATCCGCAAAGACGAGCCGCGGACCCTTCTCTTCGTCGAAGGATTGCTGGACGCGTTGCCCTTCCGCAAATCCTCCCGTCGAAAGCGAGGTGTACCACCAGAACGCATCATCCTCGCTGATCAGCAAATCGGGAAAACCATCGCCGGTCAGATCGATAAATTTCAGGTTTGGGTTTTTCCAGTCCACCACCGGAACCGATGAAAACGCCTGGAACGGCTCCCAGTTTGCATCGTCAGTGCGCTTGAAAAACCCGGGAGCCGGTCCTTCAAACTCCACTAGATCAATGTGGCCATCACCCGAAAGATCCATCAACTGCTGTGCGCCGCCGTTGAGCGCAGCCAATGACGGTTGTCGTTTGACAACTTCCACCGGTCCAAACTGCGGCAAGGTAAGCTGAGCGCCATCGATCGACTGCTGATTCGCGGGACTGTAATTCGGCTTGTAGAACCAGCTTCCGCCCTGCTCCGTCAGAATTCCCGAAACGCCTTCACCATCCAAATCGACCCAGCGATACTTCAAGCCGTCGATTCCGTAAGGCAAGTTCTTCAGGCTCTCCGGGTCGACATCGCGAACCGTCTCATCGACTTCCGCCTGCGTGTACTGAAACTCCAGCGGCGGCATCGAATCCGAAAAATATCCGCCCGCAGGATTGGGCACATAACCGGATTGCGTAGCCGACAATAGATAAGAATAAAAAGGCTGGGTTGGATCTGCGGGGAAGGTCGTGGCATGCGTCAGATCGGTTGACCGCACCAGGCAGTTGGCGCTAACGTTCGGCTGATCGGGAAAGTTGTGAAACATCAACGCGCGTCGGCAGAGCCTATATGTGCGGACTTCAAAACATGAGCGGTAACTGGAAAATGGGTCGAACCGGCAAGTCCACGGCTGCTTAGTGTCATCGGGCGTAGGATTGGCCAGATCATGTTCGCCGTAGTCGAATACAAGCTGGAAGCACCAATCCGTCGGCAACGCCACGGGAGCCTGTGCGGTAAGATCTGGAAAGTACGGCGTGCGGTTCCCGTAGTAAACGTACTTGAGATACCACTTGGCGGAACGGCTCGCAAGAGTGCGGTTGCGCTCGTTCGCCTGTGTGAGATCGACGCCCGTCGAATCTTCTTGCTTATAGTTGTAGATGATGACGTTCCCCTTGTCGTCAGAGGTCTCGCAAATCATCCAACTGAAGATGCGGCTTGCATCGGCAGGATCGGCAATCCGGCTTGCCGCAGTCTTCCCATACAGCGTCGTGATGTTGTCTTTCGAAATCGATCGCCAGAAAGTATCCATCGCGTCGGAAACATTGATCCACCGCTCGATGCGCGCAAACGGACTCTCCACGCGCGGCCGGTAGCGATGCACAGAATATTGTTTGCCGTAGACGGTGCGTGCCGAGACATCGCGCGTCCACTGCCCGGCGGAAAACACGAGCGCGGGCATTAGATCCTCAGCCCGACTCAGAATGAAAATGTCAGATTCGTCCCTGTCGATGTATTGCGGTAGCCCTTTGTCGGTTTTGCGTGTGATGGCCGGCGAGCTGCGCGACCATCCAAAACCAAATGGACTGTTTCCGCTGCCCGAGTCATACGATAAGTTGAGTTGCGGTCCAAAGCCATTCCGCCCCGGACTGGCGAAGATGGGCACGGTGATCGAGCTGGTGCCGGTTACCGGATTCGCCGCAAACTTCTCTCCAATTCCCCGGATCGCCCCGCCACCCTTGGGCAAGCTGAGTTGCGGCGCTTCCACTCGGAAGTGATCGCTGGAGGTGCCCGGCTTAGCATCCACTGGCGGCTTTTCTGCCATGCTGCTTCTCCGCACGACGGCTACGCAGACACGACGTTCTCCACGGCTAGCGTTCGTGTCTTCTACATAAATCAGGAATCAGGTAAAGATGAGTAGAGCCATGTAACATATGCGCGGCTCTCTTCTGTCGGAATAGTGCTTCCTGATTTGAAATCGTTGCAGTGGAAATGTGCAGATGTGCCAATACAGATGACTCTTCTTGTGCGCCGCATAGCGGTCAAAATCCGGTAACCCGGCTTCGGCACCGGTAACCTAGTACAACACCAGACTGGTCGGTTCTAAGGAGCTAGTAAAGCTGACCGTCCAGGGCCCCGATCACGGTCTGGCGGAGATGCGGGGCAGCCGCATCGAGAAGGTTTGCTTGTTCCGCCAAATTCATAATCGGTCTAGACTTCCGCCGCCGATTCGGGAGCCGGATGCGGACAAGCGGGTTCATGGTGAGGAGGCCTTCGTCAACCGACCAATAAAGGAGATCTATGTCGACACGCGGAACGTCCAAGTTCTGCGCGGTTGGCGTTCCCTTCGAAACCTGACTTGCGCCACTCTTCCGCAGCAGTTTCCCCGTCATAGTGTCATTGATAAATAGGTAGGTCTTTCCGCCGATGTAGTGGGCGATCCGGGACCCCGACGGATTCACAAACAGGTTTCCGAAGTTGGGGCTTTGCGCTTCGTTTTCGATGGCAAACATCTTGCGCGCCTTGCTCGACCCATCCGTGGAAAGCTCGTAGACAGCATCAGGTTCGTATCGACCGTTCGCCTTGGCCTGGCGATCGGCGGCCAGCGCGAAGATCCTCGCGCGTGCTGCCGCTATTCCTCAGCCCAACCGCACATACAGTTGAAAAGATGCCCAATAGAAGGGATTGTGATATTCCTTGCCACGCAGCAATGACAGTTTGGCGGTGCGCAGAGCGTCATCCGGGCTTGCTCCTTTTTCCAGCTCATCGTAAAACTTGTCCATGAGTTGCACGGTGGATGCGTCCGACACCTCCCACAAGGCGGCAGCCACGTTGCGCGCGCCGGCTCTGATGAAAGCCCACGAGAGCCCGACCAGACCCTCGCCCGAGTACGGGTTGTCACCGGCGCTGTAACATGCCGAGATCGTAACCAGCTCGGCCTGCAATGGATTTTTCTTGGAATAGTCGACGATTTCGCGGGCGTAGAGCTTGAAGGAGTCGTCTTTCGCGCTGTCTCTCGACAGCTCGATCTCCGAGTCGAGCGGACTCAACTGATTGGCTTTTCCATGCGCGACAAAATGGATATAGGAGAACTTTTCCGGACTGCTGGCCAAATACGCTGACGGCGTCGCATTCTCCCGACTAAGTATTTTCTTGGTTGCCGAAAAATGGCCCTCGACGCTCTTCATCTGCTCCGCGGCGTGTGGCAGTTCCCGATATTCATGGTTTGGCGCAACGCTGTTGCCGACAATCAGTAGACTGCGTTCGTGTTTCCGTTTGTACACGCCGACAGCGCCCAGCACCCGCAACGAACTGGCATTCGCAACCGTCGCGTCTTCGATCCAATAGTGCAACTTTGGTGCGGGGGCCTTCGGTTCAGACCCGGTGGACTCAGAAACGATAAGAGTTTCGAAATTCAGGTTGTTCAGGCTGCCGTCGGGGATCACGAAGACCTTTGCGTCCTTCTGCAGCAATTCCTGCGCCGGCCCGATCAGCATTTGATAAAGAGATTGGCCATCTCTGTCGGCCGACGCGAGAACGTCCTGCACCTGGAGAGCTTCTCCATAACGTTGCACGGCAGCGTCGATTGTCTTGCCGGGAGGAAGTGGAAACCACTCGATCTTCCGCGGCGTGATCGCCCACAAATAGGATTGCTTCTCCCCCAGCCAATAAAAAAGCAGCGTGGCCCCGGCGCGGCGCGCGATTTGCTTCGCGTCCAAGGCAGGAGGCTCAACGGAACCTCCCTTCGGCAGGTATCCCAATCCCTCAGCGAGGGTGCGAGCGCGGCTGAAGTCGGCCCAGCGCAGCGCGTCTTCGGTTTGATTGTTCGCCACAAGGAAATGGACGTAGTCGTCGTATACGTGCCGGGCGTTATTGGAAAAGGGCAGCTTCGACTCCTCGCGCGTGAGGGATGAGCGGGAATCTTCAATGGTTCCTAAGGCTATCTGATATTCGCGATCGGCCGCTGCGGAGCGGCCTTCATCTTCATAGAGTCGAGCCAGCGCATGTTCAGCCCGGAATCTCAGCGAGGTGTTCCTCTTCGGATCGGTTTCGACTTCATGGAAGATTCGTTCCGCTTCCGCATCATCGTGCGACCGGGCGGCAATCAGTCCCTTAACCAGGAGTGGGTAGAGTTCATCCAGCCGGTTGTTATCGTCGTGTGAAATTTCGATGGCTCTATCGGAATACTGGCGCGCATCTTCTAGCTTTCCATCCTCAACCGAGACTAGCGCTAACGCCCGATAGGAGGCGTAAATATCTTCCTTGCCGCCCGTCTTCTTTGCCAGGTCAAGCGCTTCCAGGTACGACCGTGTGGCGCCGGCAAAATCCCCCCGGCTCGCGTAGACATATCCGGCGGCTGTGATCCAAATCAAACGATCCCTGTCGGCGCCCGCTTGAGCCGCGAGCTTCTTGGCTTTAAGGGAACTCTCCAGTGCCTTCTCAGAGTCACCCAAGTAGTAATAGGCCCAGCCAAGATTGCCCAGCGCCTTTTCCGCGACGACCTCCGCGTCCAATGCCAGCGCAGTCCGATAGGCAGCGTTCGTCCAATCGATGGTTTCGTCGAAATATTCTTGTCGGAGCGAAGCGAGGCCTAGGTTGAGGAGAGCGGTGGCCTCCAGGAAATTGTCATTGTGCGCGCGAGCGAACTGCAACGATTGCCCGAAGAACTGTTTTGCGACCTCAAACTGGCCACGCTGTATGGCTAGAACGCCGTGGGCCCGGATGACATCGCCGCACTCTGGTGCGTAGATTTGGCACATCTGCATTGCTTGACCTATTTCTTCCTCCGCCTCCCGGAACTGCCCTAGGCGCGGATGGGCGGCCACCTTGATCGCAAATATTTCGATCAGGGAGCCTTTGTCGGCGGGCCGCGTAGGCGGGGAATCAACGGTTGTTAGCGCCTGCGCATACATCCCATGCCACAAGAGCGAGTTGGCTTCAAGGATTCTGAATTTCCAAGCCAGTTCGGGATTCGAATCTCGAAACCGGGCCCATCCCCAATGGGCTTCATCCTGACTTTGTTTCAGGTGGCCGTGCACAAAGGTTTCATAGGCATGTTGATAAGAAGCCTGCGGGCTCTCCCGACGATTACAGGCCAGCCCGCAGGCAGCGATCAGGAATACTAGAAAGGAAAAACTTATGGGATAGTTTGGCCGTTGCTGGTTGCGCCCCCGGCAGTGAGCTGGCCCCCGGACGAACCCACATGCACGTGAACCATGTCCAGATGGAAGGCGCGGTCCACCTTTAATCTGGCCAAAGACACTCTGCCGTAGCCAGGCACTTCGACGACGTGGCCGAACGACGTCCCCGGCGCAGATCCCTCCACACTTGTGACTAATGAGCATTCAACCCTGCCTGCCTGCCCGACCGCGGCAGTGTCATGGTACTGCTCACGGGCCCAATCGGGAAGCCCATGCAAGCTGTTGATCCGTTCATGCTGCTGGGAAACGCGGCCCAGGAATCCGGCATCCTCAAGGTAGGGCTTGTCGCCATCAGGCTTGGGGCCACAAATACCAAGGTCGAATACCGGTTCCATCTCTCGACCTTCAATCCGCAGGTTCTCGAAGCGCGTTCCGAGGAAAGTCACAGAAGGCACATAGCCCTCCAACGGATGTTCGGTGGAGACCTGCGCGAATACGAGATCGGCCGTGACCATGTCATGGATGTTGAGCCCGGTCACAACCGCGGTCGCGAGTGTGACCCATCCATAACCAACCTTGGAACTTCGGGCTCCGGCTACATGCATGTACGCCGACTTGAAGGAAACGCCATCGTCGGATCGATAGCTGTCAAGAAACTGTGAGCGGAAGCCGCCTTCCCCGGGTAAGCGCATGAGCCCCTGGTTCTCCAGGTTGTGACTTAGCGGATGCCCCGCGTCCGAACTTAGGACTTGCGTGTGAGCGTGAAAGGTGTGGGTTCGAGTGGTGCTGCCGGCTTGAACCGGGAATCCGCCCGCGGGAGTCTCCCCAAGAATGCTACTCTCAACCTTTGCAAGAGCATCCGAGGGAAGCATCGCCGCCAAACCGGACAAAGCCCCAAGATTTACCAACTGATTGAAGAACTGCCTGCGAATCGGAGCCCATGGGATTTGTCTCCTTTGAGGCTCAGTTGAGCCTAGCGCCGGATGTTATCCCCGTAATGAATGGTCTCGTCTCGCAACAGCAATTCCGTTCTTCACGAACTATTAATACGAGGTTGCCGCAGTAGCCGCGTAACGGCTGCGGCTGACTCTTTGTCATGGAGCTGTGGTGCCGTTGCTCTTCGCGCTGGGACTGCTCGTATTCCCGACGGACGGGCAGCCTAGGCGCATGTCCAGCATGTTCAGGGTGAAGTAATTGCTGTCACCCGGCCCCGACGAAGGATCGCTCTTCCGGTGCCTGAAGTCGCTGTGCCCCTGGCTGATGCCGACTTCGAGTTCGGCCAAATAGACGGTGCCAAAGTCTCGAATAAAGATGGCATTTCCAAAGGTGCTGACTCCGGGGATGGGGGTCGGCAGCTTGATCTTCTTGACCAGTGAGCATCGCACCTTAGGATAGCCCTTCGCACTGGCTTCGTTCCAGCAACCGTCGTTCTTGTTACCCTTCGCGCGCTTCTTGAGATCGTCGATGTAGGCAATTTCGGCGCCGTACTCTTTCTCCAGGCTTTCGGGAAGGTCGCGGCTGTCGACGATGCCATCGAGCTGGCGTTGCACGCGATTGAGAAAGCCGCCGTCTTGCAAATAGGGGCGGTCATCGTCCGGCCTGGGGCCACAGAATGCCAAATCGAGTTCGACCTCGACTGGGTAGCCGCCGATGCGCAGGTTTTCGAAGCGCGTGCCGATGAAGTTCACCCAGGGAACATGGCCTATCGGGCGCTTGGGGTTCTTTGTCTGCGGATGCTCGGTGGTAAGCTGCGCCACCACGCGATCGGCGGTGACCACGTCGACAACGTTGTAGCCCTCGACCGCCGCGGTTGACAGCGTGACCCAGCCGGCGTGATCCCGGCCGAAAAGATCGGTTTTTTGCTTGACGTGGGTGCCGGCGACTCGAGTGTGTCCACGCTTGAAGGAAATCAGGCCTTCGATGTTGGTTTCGCCCACCGATTGAGTGATGAGGCTTTCGCGGCGGGTGTTCTCCAAAACAACCAGCCCGAATGGTTCGATGGGTTGCTGAATCGGTTGCTTGAGTTCGCCTTTGAGTATGTAGGCTTCGGCGTGGTAAGCGTGGTACGGCTCCTGCGCAGTCCCTGCAATCGTAGGTAATTTCAAACTTGCAGCCATGTCTGTTAGCTCCTCCCCTTAGGGTTATTTTTGAATTTGCAGCTCGAAATATGTTTCACCCACGGGCTGACTTTCCCCTGAAGCGGTAATTCCCCGCACCGTCAATTTGTATCTCCCCGCTGCCCGTTTCGCTCCCGGCACTTGCAACAACAACTGATCTTGGGATGACGGAGGAATTGTGAACGCGAACGACCATTCCGATTTGTCGGCCGGATTGTCCAGGTCAGCGATGTATTGGGAATAAGCGCCACCTGGCGGAATCCTCACCAGAAGGGTAAAGGCTTGGCCGGGTTGCGCCGTAATGGTGGGCCCATCGCCCGCATAGGTGTCAAGGTTCACGGGGGCCCATGGCAGGATCTTCGGATTGCTCAATTGGCTGACCAGTTGGGGATACGTGACCAGATTCTGATACCCAACAACCGCCAACAAAGTAGCCATCACCGGAACCATAAACGTCGGACGAAACCGGACGATCCATGACCGCGAAGCCGGAATCGGCGACGGTAGGGGCTCGGGGTTCGGGATCGCGCCCTTCCGGATTTCCTCCACCAACAAAGCCGCACCGTGAACATCAGCCGCACATTCTGGGCAGTTGAAATAATGTTCTTCAAATTCGTCGCGTGCCGCAGAATCGAGTTCGTTCAGCAAATATCGTTCCGTTATTTTTTGAGCAGCCACCATCTCGTGATCCATAGGTAAAAACCCCTCTGTAATCAACAATGCGCCGGCGCGATTCGGCGTTGCACCGTTGTGCTGGAATAAACCTTATGAATCATTCTCGTCATCATAGAAATGCTTCATTTTTTGTATTGCCCGGTGCAGTAAAAGACGCAGATTATCCCGGGTTATACCAAGCTCACGGCACACTTCGTCTTTATCCCGCTCTTCAAAATATATGGCGCGCAGTACCCTTCGGTCGCGTTCACGAAGTTGTTCGATCACCTGGTGGATTCTTTGCGCCGCCTGCTTGTCGGCGAGAATTTTGGTCATATCAGACTGTAGGGCGGGAAAATCGGGTGCATCGTCGCCGTCCAGAGAAATCATGGGATCGACACGCCAGGCTTCTTTCAAAATGTTGTTGCACATCGAGTTGACATAGGAACCCAGGCTCTTGGGTTCCCTGATTTTCCCCTCGCGTAAGGCAATATAAAATCGCACAAAGGTTTCCTGTTGCACATCCTCGATGGCTTCCGGGGACTGCAGCCGGAATCGTAATTTAACGCTCATGAGTGCAGTGAAGTATTTGCGAAAATGCTCCTGAATCATGAAATCGCCCTCTCGGAGACGTACTAAATAGTCTTCATCAAACGAGTGGAATTGCAAGAGGTTGCCTCCCGAACCTGGAAGTGGCACACAGCTTAGCACTTCGAGTGGGGAGGCGTGTCCGTTCGCAGGTGTGCGAACGAGCGGTGAGCTGTTCAGGGCGGTATGGCGGCGAAGACGTCGTCCGGGCGTTGGTCTGGAGCGAGGAACAGGCACAGGGTATAGTGTCGAAAATCGATAGATCGTTTCACCCGGGTGCAAAAATTTCAGTTAACCTTCCTCATCTACGCAAAATCAATTGGGAAGGCGTGGACGTTATCTCCTATTACACTTAAAACCTTATTGACCACAACGAGAACCGGATCTTCCAGGAATCGCAGATTTCGTTTTCTCTTGGCTGCAGCCCGGACTGCAATCGACCTCATCGGCCTTCTCAGGGCAATGTCAAGGACAAAGCAGGCAAATGGCACGATCTGACACCGTTGTTGCCGAAGCCTCTAAGTTCTGTGTCCTCGGTTCGAATCGATTGCAACGCGATCTACGTTTCGACGGAGGGCGGCGGAACCACTCAGATTAGTAATTATGAAAATTTGCCCTGAAGAAACTAGCAGCGTTCATCTTCTCTGCCACGTGATTTCCAGCTGCGACGAAGGCCTCGATATCCACCCGGCGAGTCGTTGCACAAAAGCCCCTGCAAGGCCTACGAATAGATCCCAGGCGCCTCATGTCCAAGCTTCTGCACGTACTCAACGTATGACCCAGGATAAACAGTGGGATGGCGGTCCGTGCCGCTTTCGCCGCCCAGTTCCAGCACACGTGTGCCGAGACCGCGAAGGAACATGCGGTCATGCGATACGAAGATCATGGTGCCTTCAAAATCCTTCAGGGCGTCCACCAGCATTTCCTTGGTCGCAAGATCCAGGTGATTGGTCGGTTCGTCGAGCACCAGGAAGTTCGGCGGGTTGTAGAGCATGCGTGCTATGGCCAGCCGCGATTTTTCTCCGCCAGAGAGTGCGCGGATCTTCTTGTCCACGTCATCGCCGGAGAACTGGAATGCTCCCGCCAGGTTCCGCAGCGACCCGAGACCGTCTTGGGGAAAATCTTGTTGCAACTGCTCGATGACGGTGAGATCGGGATTGAGCGTTTCTAAAGATTGTTGCGCGAAGTAGCCCATATACAGGCTGGCGCCCAGCCGCACGCTCCCCGCATCTGGAGCGCTGGCTCCGGCAATCATTTTAAGAAGCGTAGTCTTGCCAGCGCCGTTTCTTCCCATGACGGCCCAGCGTTCTCCGCGGCGGATGGTGAGATTGAACCCTTCGTAAATCACACGCGGGCCGTAACTCTTGTGCAGATTCTCAAGCACTGCCACCTGTTCGCCGGATCGCGGCGGAACGCGAAAGTCGAATTTCACGACTTCGCGTTTCTTCGGCAGTTCGATCTTCTCGATCTTGTCCAAGGCCTTAATTCGGCTCTGCACCTGGGCCGCTTTGGCTGCGTGCGTCCTGAAACGATCGATGAAGCGCTGCTCCTTGGCAAGCATGGACTGCTGCCGGGCAAACGCTGCCTGCTGGTTGCTCTCTCGCACGGCCCTTTCGCGCTCGTAGAAGTCGTAGTCGCCCGAGTAGGTGATGATTTCGCCGCCATCAATCTCTGCAATCTTTGAGACCAGCCGATTCATGAACTCGCGGTCGTGCGAGGTCATGAGCAGCGCGCCGGGAAATGACTTGAGAAACTGTTCGAGCCAGATGATGGATTCGATGTCGAGATGGTTCGTCGGTTCGTCCATCAGCAATACATCCGGCATTCCGAGCAGGACCCTTGCCAGCGCAACGCGCATCTTCCATCCGCCGGAGAGAGCGCCCACGTCGCCGTCAATCTGATCGTCCTTGAACCCCAGACCGTGGAGCACTTCACGGGCTTGCGATTCGAGCGCGTAACCGCCTAAATGCTCGTACTCCTCCTGAA
>Ga0210390_10000280_pt1 | contig 55887 bp, 45 predicted proteins | sample IncBWH11OmetaG_FD_161050 | JGI IMG/M metagenome (GOLD analysis project Ga0210390, IMG submission 161050) | Forest soil microbial communities from Barre Woods Harvard Forest LTER site, Petersham, Massachusetts, United States - Inc-BW-H-11-O ... | reverse complement strand
ACCGAGATCGAACTCTGGCCGAAGGAACGGATGGGGCTACAGAACTCGGCCAAGGTCCTGCGGGAAACGGTCGACAAAGTCCTGCGCTAAAGGCGAGCGGCCGGTGTCAGCCGGCCGGTTCTCAGTCTTTGTCTTCTCTTCCTGCTGCTTGTTCTCTTTTGACCGCGTCAAACGTCAGAAAGAACCGGCGGGCTGATCCGCCGCGGCGGACCGCTCGGCGGCTCGGATTGCCGACTCAATATGCAAAAATCGCTCGACCGCAAGCTGGCGGCCATTCACGCCGATCCGCACGGGTCGAAGGAATTCATCCTTGCCGACGCCAAGGACGCCGATATGGCGTTCGGCCTCGCCGCGCCGGGAAAGCTGAGCGAGCGAGACGGGCAAACGCGATTCAAGTCGCTGGCCGAGTTTCGCCAGAACATCCGCAAGGTGGTCGGGCAGCAAATCGTCGACATCATGCTGATGTCGGCCAGCACCAGCGAACTGCTGTGCCTCGAGGAGCGGCTGTTCGACAACTCGCCCGTCACGCCGGCCGTGCGGGCCAACGACGCCACCGACATCCACCTTCCCCGCGGCGGCACGATTCACACGGAGCCGGCTCGCCCCTTCCGCACGGCAACGCTCGACCACATTCAGTGCGGTCATCTCGACTGCAGCCCCGAGGAGCGGACCCGCGGCGTCGACCTGGGTCTTTACTCGGTGACCTTCAACAACCGCTGCGAACTCGATCTCGTCACCGTCGAGAACTACAAAGAGTTCCGCGAAGAGGCCGAGCGGCGACGGTTCCGGCACTTTCTCGAAATCTTCGATCCGAACGCGCCGCAAGGCCTGACGCCCGAGCAGATTCCCGAATTCGTCAACGACCTCATCGCCCGCACCCTGGCTGGAGTGACCAAGGTTGGCCGGCCGCTGTTCCTCAAGATGGCCTATCACGGGCCGCGGGCGCTGGAAGAACTCGTCAGCTACGATCCGCACCTGATCGTCGGCATTCTCGGCGGAGCGGCGGGCACCACGCTCGATGCGTTTCAATTGATCTATGAAGTCCGCAAGTACGGCGGCCGCGCGGCTCTCTTCGGGCGAAAGATCAACCAGGCCGAAGACCAGCTGCAGTTCATCGAGTTCTTGAAACTCGTGGTCGACGGCGCGGTCGGTCCGGCCGATGCTGTGCGGGCTTACCATGCGGCGCTCGCACAGCGCGGCATCAAGCCGCACCGAGCGCTGGCCGAAGATCTCGAGCTGCGAACGCTGTCCGCGAGCTAGACGCCCCCTCGCGTTCGCTGTCGCGTTCACTCACCCAGCTTGCCGGCCGTCACGATCGAGTTCGCCGAGATCAGCGCCGGAGCCTGGACCAGCGCCAGCTTGAGCGTGAACGTCGTCCCTTTGCCCACCACGCTCTCGACGCGGATGCGGCCCTTGTGAGCTTCGATGATTTCGCGGCACAGCGACAGCCCGAGCCCCGTTCCCCCTTGCCCTTGCTTGTCGGCCTGCTTGGTCGTGTAGAAGGGCTCGAAGATCTCGCGGAGCTTTTCGGCCGGAATGCCGACGCCGGTATCGCGGACGGCGATTTCCGCGGTCGCCGTCTCGTCGAAGGCCCGAACCGACACGTACAGGTTGCCGCCGTTCTCCATCGCTTGCCGTGCGTTCACGACCAGGTTGAGGACGACCTGCTGCAGCTGGTTCGCGTTGACGACCGCATGAGGCCGGCCGAGAAAGTTGGTCGCGAGCCGTACGCGGTGCATCTGCAGGTCTTTCTCGACCAGCACCAGCACGTCTTCGACCAGCGCGACCAGGTCGGTGGCTTCGCGGCGTTCGCCCTGCGCCCGGGCGTAGGACAGCATGCCCGTCGTGATCTTGGAGGCCCGGTGGCCGGCCGCGAGAATTTTGTCGAACGCCTTCTCGCGGGTCCCAACGTCTTTGTGCCGCAGGCCCATCTTGGCGTAGTTGATGACCGTCGTCAGGATGTTGTTGAACTCGTGGGTTATGGACGAAGCCAGCGACCCGACGGAGCTCAGCTTTTGCGCCTGCATGAGCTGAGTGCGCAGCTCGCGATTCTCCGCGCGGAGCCGCTCCAGCTCAGTTACCGACACAGTGACGTCCTCCATGCTCATGTCGTGTCCTCGACCGCGTTCCGGGATTCGCCGGACGAGCGGATTGTGCTGCTTTTCCGTATCGGAGCGATTGAACGGAGGACTGAAGGCTAGCCCGCACCGCGGCCCCCCGAGGGTCAACGTATGCGACGGGCGTGCTCGACTTGTCATGAAAGCCGGTTGGCGGAGGGCGGAAGTCTGGGAAGACTGCTGAGATGGTGACGGCAGCCCAGCGAAACCGAGCCGCTCGCTCGCCGAGATTTGCGAGCGGCGGCCACCGGACATTATCGTAGATCTCGAGCGGTACAATCGTAGAGCATCTGGCCTCGAACCCCTGCGCCCAACTCCAAAAGCGATGCCACCTTGATTCGAGTCGAGAACCTCAGTTTGCGCGCGGGGCATTTCGCGCTCGAGTCGATCAATTTCGAGATTCCCGCCGGCCAATACGGCGTGCTGATGGGCCGCACGGGCACCGGCAAAACGACGCTGCTCGAATCACTGTGCGGCTTGCGGCAGGTCACGGCCGGGCGAATCTGGCTGGCCAACCGAGATGTCACTACGCTGAAACCGGCCGAGCGAGGTATCGGCTTCGTCCCGCAGGATGGGGCGCTGTTTGAAACGATGTCGGTCCGCGAGCATCTCGGCTTCGCACTGTCGATTCGCAAGGCTAAGCCGCCCGTCATCACCGCCCGCGTCGCCGAGTTGGCTGAGCTGTTGGGCCTACAACACCTGCTCGACCGCCGGCCCGACGGACTGAGCGGGGGCGAGCGCCAGCGCGTGGCTCTCGGCCGCGCCCTGGCCGCCCGGCCCGACATTCTCTGCCTGGACGAACCGCTGAGCGCACTCGACGACGCGACCCGCGACGAAATGTACGCCTTGCTCGAATCAGTCCGCGCCAAAACGAGCGTCACCACGCTTCACATCACTCACAACCGGGCCGAAGCCGTCCGCCTCGCCGACGTCGTGCTGCTGTTGGAGAAGGGCACAATCCGCAGCCTGACGCGAGACGAGCTGGCCGAGCTCGATGCGAGCAAGGACGAGGGTCGCAAGAGTTGAATCCGGCGGCGACGGCACGATCGATGTTGGCATCAGTCGAGACCCACACCTTCCCAAGCCGACGGCTTGCCGTCGGTTCCGCAACGTGCGCGGCTCTTAAGACGCCGATCGATCTAGTAGCTCCAGCAGCCGGTCGAGAAACGGCGCTTGGTCGGGATGGATGCGTAACCGCGCTTCGTCCAGCGGCAAGAAGGCGGCCTGATCGATCTCCCAGCTGACCGCACGCGGGGCGGCATCGGCGGGCGCTTCGCCGGCGAACGCGTGCACGCGCTTGCGGCTCTTCTTGTAGTCGATCGACGACAGGTCGCGGAGTTCGCCCGCCACCACGCCCGTCTCTTCAAGCGTCTCCCGCCGGGCCGTCTGTTCCAGCGTCTCGCCGGGGTCGCCGAGACCTTTGGGGATGCCCCACGGTGCTTTGCGGTTGTAGTTCCCCGACGCGTGCACCAGCAGGACTTCGAGCTTCCCGTCTGGGCTGCGGCGATAAAGCAGTGTGCCGGCCGATTCTTTCATGAGCGCCCATTGTCGAGCCGATCGCCGGCGTCTGCAAACAAACCGACCTTAGCCTTCTTCGATCTAGACGTCGTTGATCCAGGTCGCGAGGTCCGGCCACTTTCATCCGTCGTGCCGTTTTGCGCGGTCATTCCTGCAACTTCTAAGCCGGCACGTCGCGTCCTTCGAAGACCTTCTGCGGCAGGTTCACCGTCGCCAGGCTCAGCGAGCCGACCTCGACGATAACCCGTTCCATCCAAAGAAAACGACGCCTCCCGACCTCGTGGATTTCCCGCCAGGGGATCAACAGCGGCGGGTGCCCCAGGCGAAACGGCAACATCAGCGACAAATACAAACCCTGCTCGGAAGCGTAAATCGTCAGACGGTTGCTGTAGTTGGCGTTTTGGAATGAGGCGCTTTGCATCCAGAATCGCTTCCCCATCGGGGGCTCATTTGTCGCATAACTCTCGGCGAGCCGGTGCCATCTCCCCATCCGAGAAATCAACACCTGCAATAGTGCGCCGAACCCGAGTGACCCCAGGAGTGCAATCGGGATTAACAGCAAGAGCTCAAACGGTTTGGGCATTCGCGATCTGTTCCTGGCCGTGGCGTCCACTCGCTCGATCTGTCAAAACGCGTGAACGGGAACCAAACTCTTCGTTGAGTCTGCGAGCGATTCGTGAGCGGGGCCTGGCGAGCATTTTACCAAATGCACACGTAACCCAGCCGGGACCGTGGCCGAGCCATCCGCTTAATGGTGACCAGCAACCCTCAATGCGAGAGACGCAAATCGCGGGGGCGTCGGCGTTTCAGCGCACCTGCACGGGAACCAGGCTGCAACTCTTCGCATAGCCAAGCGCCCGCTTCACGGTGGGCGGAATGCGGCTGCTGGCGATGGCGTAGGAGAGCTCGATCATGCCGCGTTCGCCGTAACGTTGTCGCAGAGTCTCACGAAGCGCGTCGTCGCTTTCATTTGCAGAAACGACCGATTGCGTGAAATGGATCACGTCAGCCAGATTCGGCGGCATTGCGGCGTAGTCGCCGTTGAGGACGGCACGAATCAGATTGGAGTCAACGCCGCTTTGCCGGGCCAGGTTCACGCCGATCTGCAGGCAGGTGCCGCAATCTTCGTGCTGCAGCGCGGCGATCGACGCCACGAACCAGGCGTCCCGCGGCAGCACCTTGCGACTGTTGGCGAACGGCATGATGCTGGCAAAACGAAAAAACATCCCCGGCGAGACGTCGACGATGTGGCGAATGTACTCCACCGACTCGCCCAGTTTTTTCTCCTCGGCGTTGAGTTTGCGTTTAATCAGCCACCGCAGCATGGGCACCTCCCCGAAACAGATCGTGCGTGGAGGACAGTTCACATCCCGATCGGACAAAATGCGTCTATGCGAAGTGTCCCGTCCCACCAAGGGTTCCGTCCAGCGCTCGGGTGCCACTAGGTGCCATTGGCGGGAGCTTTGGCCCGCCAGTTCTCTCCGAGACATGCACAGTCGGACGACATTGACGTCTCAATCGGCGTTGCTGAAGTGATCGACCACATCGTCAGTCGGTTGCCGTGACTGGCGTGGATTAAAATGGGTGGGAAACTCCCACCCAATTGGGAAGGCCGTCCACACCACTCATGCCACGATATTTCGCCGCACTAACGCTCGTGCTCGTCGTCGGACTGGTGTTGTCCCGCGTCTTCATGATGAGGCGACGCGGCATCCGGGCGATGCGCTTCGGGCAGCTCGACAAGCGGGACTTCTTGATCCCGCCGTTCGCACTGTTCTACTTCTATCTCGTCTTCGCCGCGGCGTTCGGCCTGCCTACCGTTAGCCGGCAAGAGTTCTTCGATTCGGAAGTCGTCGCCTGGATCGGCGTGCTGTTTTGCCTGGCCGGCGTGGTGGGCTTGGCGTGGAGCCTCGTCTCGTTCGGCCGCAGCTTTCGCGTCGGCATCGATACCGAGCAACCGGACAAACTGATCACAACGGGCATCTTCCGCCTCAGCCGCAATCCGATCTACGTGGCCTTCGCCTTCGTGCTGATCGGCCAGTTCCTGATCTTTCCCAACTGGATCCTGCTGGCCTATCCGCTCCCCGCGAGCTGGCTGGTCCATCGCCAGGTTCTGCTTGAGGAGCATTATCTCAAGAGTCACTACGGCCAGGAGTACGCCGACTATTGCCGCCGCGTCCGGCGGTATTTGTGACGACGATGACGGGTCGCTAGCTCATGGTTCCCCCGCAACGCAGCGGCGGACGCGTGCCGGCCCGAACCTTTTCTTCTGCGATTCCGCCCGCGTCGGCAGAGAACAGATAGGGAACCCCAAGAGTCGAAGCCAAACGCTCCGCCAACCGGGCACCGCCAGCGAAGTCGCTGGTTAAGAAAAGAGCCAGCCGAAGGTACTTCTGGCTCGGTTGGTTGGCGAGAACGAGCACGCCTTGGACGGCCCAGTCGCTCTGCGTTCGGCGGGGCTGGCCGATGACGACCTTCCAGGGGCAAATCTGCACGGCCCTGACGACTTCGCGCGGAAACGCGAGGGCCCGCCTCGGAGTGTCTCCGATGAAGATCCACCTCACGCCGGCACTCACGTCCGCGTTCTCCGGTTCGGGTGGTTCCGCCAGATCAAGTTCAAGGTCGCCTCCGTTCCGCGGAATGCTCAGCCAAGAGAGCCGGCGATATCCGGCGCGCATTATCAGGCCGATCAAGTAAAGCACGGTACCGCCGCAGGCGAGCGTCACGAGCGTTCCGGCCAAGATCGCTGGCACCCAGCCGCCAACGTTGAGCTGCGTGCGGAAGATCCAGCTCCAGAGGGCGGCACCCAGAATCAGAAAGGGGATGCCGAAGCCAAGTAAGAAGAGTCGGTCATATTGCCGCACCTGAGACGAGGGCCGGAGTTGCCAGCCGTTGGAATCTTCGATGAGCTCGTGAGTCAGTCGCCCGTGAACGACGGCGCCTTCGACGACGACCGGCTCCCGCGGAACATCCGGTAGCACGTCCGAAGCAGCATGGCGCACGCGTACAGGCGAGATCAAGCGGGGTAGCATCGACAGGCAAGCCGCGCTTCCGACCAGCGCGAACCCTCCGAAAACCGCTCGCGCGACCCAACGCTGCGGACCGGCAGGTGCCGTCTGCCCGATCGTGAAGAACCCGATCACGCCGATCAGTAGAAATCCCGCGACGACGGCCAGCCCGACCCAGAGGAGCGGCCGATCGACTTCCGATTCCACCTCACGCCAGGCGGGAGTCTCCAGCACAGCGCGTGTCCTAGCAATCAAATGCAGAATTATTGAGGACTAGATCAGTCGCGCCCCACGCCATCCAACAGCACGTCCACAATCTGCACGGCCACTTCTCGCGAGACTTCGGCTTCATCCTTGATGGTCAAGATCACCCAGAAGTTGATCATCGCGTTGAGGGCCGTTTCCAGGGCTTCGACTTTGGTGGGGTCGATGAGGCCGGCGGCTGCGGCGCGGGTGGCCGATTCGTGGACGAGTTCGCCGCCGGTGCCGGCTGCGGCGAGGATGGCCGGGTGGAGCGGGCTTTCGTCGGGGCCGAAGAAGACCGAGTAGAAGAACTTGGAGAAGTCGCGGTTCGCCCGGCAGTAGTCGAGGTGGCACCAGACGACTTCGATCAGCGCCTCGCGGGGCGGTCGCGGCTCTTCGATGACGGCTCGCAGCCGGGCGTAAAACGGCGACAGGAAGCGGGCGAGCACCGCCTCGCAAAGCCCTTCCTTGCTCTTGAAGTAGTAGTAGAGCATGGGCTTGGTGACGCCGGCCGCTTCCACGATCTCGCGGGTCGACGTGGCCTCGAACCCTTTGCGGGCAAACAGCCCGAGGGCCGCTTGCAGGATGTCTTCCGCGATCGGGGTTGAAACCTGGACTTCCATGGCAGCGTACTACTGAAGTGCGTTCGCTCGACTGGGTGAGGACTGGCGGCCGATCTGAGCCCAGCCGGCTGGCGGTCAGCGAGCTTCGGCCCGAGATTCAGCGGCTGACAATCCCGGAGAGAACGCGCTTGACCTAGGCGGCCGTTCTGATTTAGTTTATTACCTACCGGTAGGTAAAAAGCAACCCCTAAACCGAACTCCTTTGGCAGGCTTGTTGTTGGGGAAATGAGTAAGACCAAAAATCGACTGATTGGCGCGGTCATCGTCGGGGCCGTCGTCCTGGCGGGGGCCTGGACGCTCGGATACGCGGGCTTTGGCGGCCCGCCGCGCGAGGCACTGCCCCCCGAGCCGACGGCCGAGCAAGCCCCGGCGGGCGCGGTGGCCGTCACTTTGGAAAACGTGTCGCTGCGTCCCGTGCAGCGGACGATCGAAACCGTCGGCACGCTCTTCCCCTTCGAGCAGGTGATCGAGTGTGCCAAGGTCGAGGGCCGCGTGCGAAAGATCGCGCATGACGTGGGCGACCGAGTGAAGCCGGGCGACATGCTGCTCGAGGTCGATCCGACCGATTTCGAGCTGTCGGTCCGTCAGTCGCAGCGAGCGCTCGAGGTCGAGCTGGCCAAGCTCGGGCTCACCGAAGCGCCGACGGGCGACTTCGACGTGTCACAACTGCCGGTCGTGGTGGAAGCGGGTGCGAAGGCGGGGCGGGCCAAAGAACGGCTCGACCGGGTCCGCATGCTCGTCGCGCGAAGCGCGCTCTCAAAGGAAGAGATGGGCAATGCCAACAGCGATGCCCGCGCGCTTGAGGCGGAATACCAGAACCAAATCCTGATGGCCAAGAGCGGCGTGGCCACAGTGCAGATGAAACAAGAGGCCCTGGCGATCGTCACGCAGCAACTGCGCGATACGCGGATCGTCGCCCCGCGGCCTTCGGCGAGCGATCCCAACGTCGAGATGACCTACGCCATCACCAGTCGCAGCGCGGCCGAGGGTTCGTTCGTGCGGATCGGCACGGAGGTCTTCAAGCTGGTGATCGACCGGATGCTCAAACTCAAAGTGCCGGTGCCCGATCGTTACGTCGGCGAGGTGAAAGAAGGCCAGAAGGCGAGCGTGAAGACGGCCGCCTACGAGAAAGCGTTCGAGGGCACGGTGACGCGAATCAATCCGTCGGTCGACCAAGCGACGCGGACCTTCGAGGTCGAAATCCAGGTCCCCAATCCGGACGGTGTATTGAAGTCGGGCAGTTTTGCCAAGGCGGCCATCGTCACGCGGCGGGACATCAACACACAGACCGTGCCGCTCGACGCCGTCGTGCGTTTCGCGGGCATCACGAAGATTTTTCTCAAGGAAGGTGACAAGGCTCGCGAGCGGCAAGTGACGCCGGGCGCGATGACGGCCGACTGGATCGAGATTGCCAGCCCGAAGTTGCCGACCGGAGCGCAGGTGGTGACGAGCGGCCAATCGCTGCTGTCGGACGGCTTGCCGATCTTCGTGCGACATCCGAGCGGGGCGGGCCCGCGGACCGCGAGCCAGGTCGAGGCGGAGCCGAAGCAGGAGTGATTTGTCTGTCGTACCGCGACGCCGGGAAAAAGAAGAAACAGGAAAGATAAAGAACCGGCGGGCTTACACCCGCCGCTCGCCAGGTTGCTCGCCGGACCCAACTAGCACACTGCTTGCCACTCGACTCTTCGCTGCCCTATGACCATCTCCGAAGTCTGCATTCGCCGGCCGGTTTTCACCTGGGTGCTGGTGTCGATTCCCGTAGTGCTGGGGGTGGTTTCGTACTTTTTGCTGGGCGTCGAGCTGTTTCCGAAGGTCGACGTGCCCGTGGTCGCCGTGACGGCCGTGCTGCCGGGGGCGAGCGCGGAGGAGCTCGAGACGACAGTGACGCGGCCGCTCGAAGAGGCGGTGAACCGCGTATCGGGCATTGACGAGCTGCGATCGACCGTCCGCGAAGGGGCGACGACGATCGTCGCCATGTTCGTGCTGGAGAAAGACAGCACGGTGGCCGCTCAGGAGATTCAGGAGAAGATCTCGGCGATCACCAACACGCTGCCCCGCGGGATGGACGCACCGGTCGTCGATGCCTTCGATCTCGACGCCAGCCCGATCATGGCGGTCGGCATTTCGGGTCGCCGCGACGTGCGCGAAGTCACCGAGATCGCCCGCTATCAGATTCAGGAAGTTCTGCAGACGGTTCCCGGCGTAGGGGCCGTGTTCATGTCGGGCGGCCGTTTGCGGGCGATCAACGTGATCGTCAACACGGACCGCCTGGCTTCGTACGCCCTGTCGATCGACGACGTGCGGCAGGCGCTCATCAAGCAGAACCTGGAAGTGCCGGGCGGCCTCGTCGATCAGGGCTCGCGGGAGTTGGTGCTGCGGACGCTGGGCCGGATCGAAAGTCCCGAGCAGTTCAACGACCTGATCGTGGCCAATCGCAACGGCTACCCGATCCGCATCCGTGACGTCGGCCGGGCCGAGGATTCCGTCGAAGAACCGCGGAGCCTGTGCCGGCTCGACGGTGAGAACGCGGTCAGCCTGTTCGTGCAAAAACAGTCGGGGACCAACACCATCCAGGTCTCCGACGCCGTGCAGGCACGCCTGGAAAAGCTCAAGCCCGGCCTGCCGCCCGACATCAAGATCGAGATGATCCAGGACCAGGCGCGGTTCGTCCGCAGCTCGATGCACGAGGTGAAGTTCCACCTACTCCTGGCGGCCGTGCTCGTCTCACTGACGATTTTGTTATTCATTCGCGACTGGCGGACGACGATGATCGCCACGCTGGCCATCCCGACGTCGATCGTGCCGACGTTTTTGTTCATGTACGCGATGGGCTTTACGCTCAACAACATCACGATGCTCGGGCTGATCCTGGCCATCGGCATCGTGATCGACGACGCGGTCGTGGTTCACGAAAACATCTTCCGCCACATGGAGGAGGGGGGGCTCGACTCGATGTCGGCCGCCCGCAAGGGGACGCGCGAGATCGTGCTGGCTGTGCTGGCGACCAGCCTGTCGCTGGTGGTGATCTTCGTGCCCGTCGCCTTCATGGGGGGCATCGTCGGCCGGTTCTTCCGCAGCTTCGGGCTGACGGTGGCGTTTGCCGTGCTGATGAGCCTGTTCGTCTCGTTCACGCTCACGCCGATGCTCTGCGCCTACTTCCTCAAGCTCGACGTGGACGAGGCCGGGCACGGGAAGTCGAAATCAGGTTGGATTTATCGTCTGATCGACGGCAGCTATGGACTCCTGTTGCGCTGGTCGTTGCGGCGGCGCTGGATCGTCGTGGTCGCCAGCCTGTTGATCGTCGCCTCGACCGTGCCGCTGGCCATGGGCCTCGGGGCCAACCTGGTGCCGCGGGACGATCAGAGCGAATTTCAGATCGCGATCCGCACGCCGGAGGGTTATACGCTCGAGCGCACCGACCGGATCACGCGGGAGATCGAGGGGCGGCTCACGCAGCTGCCGGGCGTCATCCGCACCTTCACCACCATCGGCCAGAAGACGGGCCGCGGGGAAGGGGACGTCACCAAAGTCACGATCTACATGCGGCTCAAAGACATTTCACTGCGAAAGTATTCGCAGTTCGCGGTGATGGACCGGGCCCGCAACATTCTCAAGGACTATCCCGACCTGCGGACGGCCGTCAACGACGTGGCCACGATCACCGGCAACGGCGGCGACGGCGATACACGCAACTTCAACCTCAACCTGATGGGGCCGGAGATCGACAAGCTGGCGAATTACGCCGAAGAGGTCAAACGCAAACTGATGCAGATCCCCGGTCTGCACGACGTCGACACGACGCTGTCGCTCCGCAAGCCCGAGCTGCAGGTCGCCGTCGATCGCGAGCGGGCCAGCGACCTGGGCATCCGCGTCGAAACCATCGCCGACACGCTCAAGGTGTTGGTCGGTGGCGAGCCGGTTTCGCGCTACAAAGAAGGGACGCAGCAGTACGACATCTGGCTGCGGGCCGACAAGCCGTTCCGCACACATCCCGAAACGCTGTCGACGCTGCAGGTCTATTCGCCCAACGCTGGTCTGGTGCAGCTGGCCAGCCTGGCCCGCATCCGCGAGACGCAGGGGCCCAGCCAAATCGACCGCGTCAACCGGCAGCGGACCGTCACGGTCGTGGCCAACTCGGACGGCATTTCGCTTAACGAGGCGGTCGCCAAGGCCCGCGAGATCGTGAAAGACCTCGGTTTGCCACCACAATACGACTTCAGCTTCGTCGGCGAGGCGAAGAACTTGAGCGACACCGGCTACTACTTCCTGGTGGCGCTCGCGCTCAGCATCATCTTCATGTACATGATCCTGGCGGCCCAGTTTGAAAGCTGGCTCAACCCGATCGCCATTCTGAGTGCGCTGCCGGTCACGATTCCCTTCGCGCTGATTTCGCTGTTTATGTTTCGCCAGCCGATCGACCTGTACGCCATGTTCGGCCTGTTCATGCTGATCGGCATCGTGAAGAAGAACGGCATTCTGCAGGTCGACAAGACGAACGAGCTGCGCAAAAACGGCCAGGACCTGAACGGGGCCATTCTCGAAGCCAACCACACGCGACTGCGGCCCATCCTGATGACCACGGTGATGCTCATCGCCGCCATGGTGCCGATCGCCCTGGGCCAGGGAGCGGGAGCGGGCGCCCGCGCGAGCATGGCGAAGGTGATCATCGGCGGGCAGCTGCTGAGCCTGGTGATCGCGCTCCTGGTGACGCCCGTCATCTACTCACTGCTCGACCGCTTCAGCCGCCGCCGCCGGCAGACGCGCGGCGAGGCGACGGCCGCGGAAGAGGCGGGAATGCCCGCGTCACCGGAGCTGGCTGCGGCGACTGTCGGCTAAGGGCTCGACCTCGATCAGTGCTGCGTAGGGCAAGCTGCCAGCTTGCTCCCATTTCCATTTCGTCGGCTTGGGCAAGCTGGCAGCTTGCCCTACGTCACCGACCGCGGTTACCACCCTCCGGAAACGGCGACAGGGAGTCAGGCCGTTTCTCCCGACTCCCTGCCAACCGCTGCGCGCTCGAAGTGCGGAGCACGACGAGCAACACCTACGAGTTCGTTGCGCTCACCGAGGCGCAAGCGCCGCGCGGGTGAGCGAGGGTCTCTTCTGGAAAAAGTCTCCGGCAACGCTCCGTGTCGAAATGTTCTGCGCCCGGAAAATGCTGGGCGCATCCCGGCCCTTGCTAACGGGCAAAATGCCCGCTCGGCGGGCCACCGCAACTCGCATGCCCGGGCCAGATTTCGAGACCGGCGGCTCGTCGCTTCGCAATTTTCTCGGCATTTTCCGCGGGAAAGAGCGGTGGCCGTCGAACCCGTCGAGCACCCGCTTCGCCACGCCCTGCCGCTTGTTCGTGCAGGCCTGCCTGAAGAATGCTGGAGGCGCGAGTCGGGCACATTGCGACGCTTCGCGGTCGCGGATCGAGCAGGTCGCCCGGTCGTTGTGGGTCCACTTCGGACGGGCCTTTTCGCTAAACGTCCCCGCGCAGGCACGTTACGGCAATCGCTGGGGCGGCACACCGATTGCGACTTACGCCGTCACCACGCGGTGGGCCCGGTCGGATTGCCGGAGCTCCCAGCCGCTTTTCCCTCCCTCCCCCGAGCACCCGCAGCATGGCCGCTCCCAGCGTCTTTTTCGTGATTCCCACCCATCGGCTTCGCGAAGTCGGCGAGACGGTTAAAAGCTACGACGAGCATTTTTGGCGGAACGGGCATGCCGTGCGGCTGATCGTCTTCGACGACTCCAGCCCGGTAAACCAGGAAAAGTATTATCCGCTGCTGGAGCAAACGAAGACGCATAACGAGCTGTACTACGTCGGCCCGCGCGAGAAGGAACAGTTCCTGGCCTACCTCAACGCGCGGCTCCGCGACAAGCGGCTGGAAGGCCTCGTCAAGAACCTGTTCCGTCCCAGCTACGGCGGCAACCGCAACTGCACGCTGATGTACACGCTGGGCGGGCTGATGGTCTCGGCCGACGACGACATGCGTCCCTACACGCTCCTGGAGCACAGTCCCGAAACGCTCGGGCCGGAAGAAGTCTGTCGCGGCAAGCTCCTCCGGACGGGCGAAAACGGCTACAGCAAAAAGTCGTTCGACGTGCTGGGCTCATTCCTCGACGTGCTGGGCAGGCGGGTAAGCGAAGCGCCGGACAACTACGAGCGGGGCGAGCTCCTGGTCGACACGGCGATGGACCTGGAGACCAACACGTCCAACGGTCTCGCGCGGCAGAACTCGCTCGTGCTCAAGCGCGGTCCCCTCGCGGGCGACGCGCGGATCAAGATGGCGCAGACGTTTCGCTCGGGCACCAACGATCTCGACGCCATCGATTACGTCGACATGTTTTTGGAGGATGACGACCAGACCGATCCCGACGCCCTCTCCGACTTCTATGTGCTCGTCAATTTTCGGCCTGTCGTCACCAAGAAGAACTGGCGGATGGATTGCGGCGTGGCCGCCTACGACAACTCGTTCGGCCTGCCGCCGTTCTTTCCGACGCGGCTGCGGTTCGAGGACTACATCTACCGCCTGTGGGTGCAGCAGGATGGGATCGCGGCCGCCCACGTCGACGCAGCGCAGAATCACATCAAGAGCAACTACATGCGGAACCCGCCGGCGGCGGAGGTCTTCAACGAGGAAGTCTCCAACCTACTCAAGCGGAAGATCAAGTCGAGCGTGACGCGGCTGGACGAGCTGTCGATCTCGTTCGATTACGACGGCGAAGTGACGGCACAGGACGCGCAGGAAATCCTCGACAAGATCGGCGCGCTCCACAGCCGCGCCTTGGAAGCCGCGCAGACCACGAAGGGCGAGGAGCGGGCGCAGGCCCTCCGCGTCTTCGCCGCCAACTTGAACAAGGCCTTTTACGGCTTTGAACCCGATTTTTTCCAGCAGAACCTGCTGCGAATCGTGGACGACGTGATCAGCGTCATCAAAGGCTCGATCGAGCTCTGGCCGACGCTCGTCGAGATCGCCTACTTCCAGAAAAACCGGATCGGCCTGCCGCAAATCCGCGTGCAGAACGAAAAACTTGGAGTCGGTTGAAGTCGCCAAACGAAGGACAGACTGGAACGCGTGGGCCGCCGGCCGACGCCATTGTCGATAAACGGAATTTTACAGAAGGAACTATCATGCGCATCGCACAAGTCGCGCCGCTTTGCGAGAGCGTGCCTCCCCTGCGTTACGGGGGGACCGAACGCGTCGTTTCGTACCTGACCGAGGAGCTGGTCCGGCTGGGCCACGAAGTGACCCTGTTTGCCAGCGGCGATTCGGTGACGAGCGCCAAGCTCGTGCCCGGATGTCCGCGGGCCCTCTGGCACGAGCCCTCCTGCCGCGAAGAGCTGCCGCACCACGTGCGGCTGATGGAGCTGGTATTCGCGGACGCCTCGCGGTTCGACCTGATCCATTTTCACGTCGACTCGGTGCAGTTTCCGCTTTTGCGGCGCGTCGCTTGTCGGAGCGTGACCACCCTGCACGGGCGGCTCGACCTGCCCGATCTGCAGCCCCTCTTCGAGGAGTTCTCGGAAATTCCCGTCGTCTCGATTTCGGACAACCAGCGGCTGCCGATCCCCGGAGCCAACTGGCAGGGGACCGTGCTGCACGGCATGCCGCGGGACGTGCACACGTTTCGCGAGCAGCCGGGGAGTTATCTCGCCTTCCTGGGCCGCATCTCCCCGGAAAAACGGCTCGACCGCGCGATTGAAATCGCCCGCTTGTCCGGCCGCAAGCTGAAGGTCGCCGCCCGCATCTATAAAGGTGAGCGCGACTACGTCAAAGAGACAATCGAGCCGCTGCTCGAAAAGTACGCCTCGTTCGTCGAGTTCATCGGCGAAGTGGGCGGCCGCGACAAGGACGAGTTCTTGGGCAATGCGGAGGCCCTGCTCTTTCCCATCGACTGGCCCGAACCCTTTGGGCTGGTGATGATCGAGGCCCTGGCCTGCGGCACGCCGGTGATCGCTTGGCCCTGCGGCTCGGTGCCCGAGGTGATTGAAGACGGAGTGTCGGGCTACATCGTGGACAGCATCGACGATGCGGTCGACGCGGTCCGCCGCGTCCAATGGCTTGATCGCCGCGCCTGCCGGCGGGCGTTCGAGTCGCGGTTCGACGCCACGCGGATGGCCAACGATTACCTCCGCATTTATCGCCGCCAGCTCCAGTCGGGTCCGCACGAAGCGGCCAAAGGACTGCGCCACGCCGGCCCGAGTAGAACTCCCGTGCATCCACACGAGAGGCTGCGGACCGTGCGGCCGCACAGTCAACTGTTGGGCACTATGCCTGCAAGCGTGCCCCGCGGGATTGCGCGCAGCGAGGCCGAGTCGGGTGAGATCGCGCCCAACGAGGTCGAGCCCGTGTAGAATCCCTCCGGAGAGAATTTCGCCGCGCAAAATTTCTCGGGCAAGATTCCCGGAGTCGATCCGGGGCGCAAAATCGGAGCAGGGCGATGGACCGTTCCCAGTCAGTGTCCCGACCCGAGGAACAAGCGGCCGAGAGCCGCGCAACCAACGGCGGCTCGACTCCGGGAGAGGCAGTCCCGATCGCCCCGGCCGACGGCAGCGCGTTCCGCATCTTGGCGGCGTCGAGCCTGGCCGACGAACGGACGCGCGTGCTCAAGCACGGCGACACGTTCGGCGTCTTCGATCACTACGGCGACATCAAGCCGGGCGGCCTCGGCGAAGAAGGCCTCTATCACGACGGCACGCGATTTCTCTCGGGCCTCTTGCTCGACCTGGAAGGCGGCCGCCCGTTCTTCCTCAGCTCGACGGTGCGCGACGAAAACGATCAGCTCCGCGTCTCCCTCACCAATCCCGACTTTCTCGACGAACGCCTGGTGCGGCTTCCGTTGGGCACGCTCGAAGTTTCGCTGACGCGTTTTCTCTGGAATGGCGTCTGTTATCAGCAATTGCAGATTCGCAACTACGGTCTGCAGACCGTCGAAACCTCGATGGGCCTGCACTTCACCGCCGACTTTGCCGACATCTTCGAGGTCCGCGGCATGCGCCGCAAAGCGCGGGGCGAGGATCTGCCGCCGGTTGTCGACGGGCAGACGGTGGTGCTGGCGTATCGCGGGCTCGACGGCGTCGTGCGAAAGAGCCGGCTGCATTTCGACGTCGCGCCGACGCGGCTCACCGCATCGTCGGCGCACCTGGAACTGACGCTAAAGCCCCAGCAGGAGCGGACGCTGTCGCTCTCGGTCGCCTGCGAGATTGAAGGTCGCCCGCCCCGCGTGCTGCGGTTCGAGGAGGCTCGCGGCGAAGTCGAGGCCGATCTCGAGCGGTTCTCCGCCTGGTCGTGCCACCTGGGGACGTCGAACAGCCAGGTCAACGCCTGGATCAACCGGGCGGTTGCCGACCTGCACATGCTGACGACCGAGTTGCCGAGCGGGCCCTATCCGTACGCCGGCATTCCCTGGTTCAACACGCCCTTCGGCCGCGACGGCATCATCACCGCGCTCGAGTGTCTGTGGATGCGGCCCGAGCTTTCGCAGGGGGTGCTCGCGTATCTGGCATCGTCCCAGGCCACCGAAGTGCTCCCGCAACAGGATGCCGAGCCCGGCAAAATCCTGCACGAAACGCGGCGCGGCGAAATGGCAACTCTTCGCGAGATGCCTTTCGGCAAATACTACGGCAGCGTCGACGCCACGCCGCTCTTCGTGCTCTTGGCCGGCGCCTACTACGAGCGGACGGCCGATCGCGCGTTCATCGAGAAGTTGTGGCCGCACATCGAGGCGGCCCTGGGCTGGATCGAGCAGTACGGCGATCCCGACGGCGACGGGTTCATCGAATATCACCGGCAAGCGACCGACGGCCTGGTCCATCAGGGCTGGAAAGATTCGGACGACGCCGTCTTTCACGCCGACGGCACGCTTGCCGAGGGGCCGATCGCGCTCTGCGAAGTGCAGGGCTACGTCTATGCCGCGTGGCGGGCGGGCTCCGCGCTGGCGGCCCTGTTGGGTCAGCCGCACCGAGCGGCCGAACTCGCCCATCGGGCCGAGAAATTGCGCGAACAGTTCAACCGGGCCTTCTGGTGCGAAGACATCGGGACGTACGCGATTGCGCTCGACGGCCGCAAACAGCCGTGCAAAGTTCGCACGTCGAACGCCGGCCAGTGTCTCTTTACGGGCATTGCCGATCCGCAACATGCCCAGCATCTGGCGCGGACGCTGCTCGCGCCGGAATCGTTCTCCGGCTGGGGCGTGCGGACCGTCGCTTCAACGGAGCGGCGCTACAACCCGATGAGCTATCACAACGGATCGATTTGGCCGCATGACAACGCGCTCATCGCCTACGGCCTGTCCCGCTACGGGCACCAGGAGCGGGCGCTGCGGATTTTGTCGGGACTGTTTCAGAGCGGGCTGTATTTCGAATTGCAGCGAATGCCCGAGCTGTTTTGCGGCTTCGTCAAAGACCCGGGCGCCGGTCCCGTGCTCTATCCGGTTGCCTGCTCGCCGCAAGCCTGGTCGGCCGCGTCGGTCTTTCTGCTGCTGCAAGCCGCGCTCGGCCTGGAGATCAACGGCCCCGAAGGGCAGCTCAGCCTCACCCGGCCGACGTTGCCGACGTTCCTCGAGGAACTGCGGATCCACAACCTGCAAACGCCCGGCGGCAGCGTCGACCTGCTGGTCGTCCGTCACGATCAGGACGTCGGCGTGAACGTGCTCCGCCGCGAAGGCAACGTGCAGATCCTGGTGGTGAAGTAGTCCTAGAGTTCGTAGCGTCTGCGCTTCGGGTGGGTCGAGGTTAGCGCCCGCGACGGGCACTCCACCATCGTCTCACTGCCACGAGCGACCAGACACCCTCAACGAGTCCAAACGGCCACGCGCCTTGGAGGAATCCGTAAATCGACCCCAACACGCAGGATCCGGCAAAGGCCAGTATGAACCAGCGGTTTCTTGCCTCTAACGCATAGCAGGTCATCATAGCCGTCACGGCGAAGAGGCCGAAGATCGTGAGTGGCTCCACTGACGAGGGCTCTTCCTTGGGTGAACGCGGAGCGACGGGCGGCTCCGATTCGCTCGCTCAGAGGCCGTAGCGTTTGCGCTTGCGATACAGCGTGCTGGGGTCGATGCCCAGGACCGTCGCCGCTTCCTCCATCGTCGGCGTTTGGGCCAGCACGCGGCGGATGTGCTCGGCCTCGAGCTGCTCGAGGGTGACGGCGCTGCCGAGGGCGAGCGTGCTCTCCGGACCGCGGGCGCCGATCTGGGCCGGCAGATCGGCGAGCCCCACTTCCCGATCGCGGGCCAGAATCACGCCCCGCTCGACGGCGTTGCGCAGCTCGCGGACGTTGCCGGGCCACGGATGCTTGAGCAGGGCGGCCCGCGCTTCTTCGGTGAACTGCAAGATGGGCTTGCCCGACTGTCGGGCGAAGAACTGCAACAGGTGCGTGGCCAGCGGCAGAATGTCGTCGGGGCGCTGCCGCAGCGACGGCAGAGTGACGTCGATGACGTTGAGCCGATAGAACAGATCTTCGCGAAACGTGCCGGCGGCCACTGCCTCTTCGAGCTTGTGATTGGTGGCGGCGATGATCCGCACGTCGCTCGAGCGTGTCGACGGTTCGCCCACGCGCTCGTAGCGTTTCTCCTGCAACAGTCGCAACAGCTTGGGTTGAAGGGTGAGCGGCAGGTCGCCCACTTCGTCGAGGAAGAGCGTGCCCCCCTCGGCCGCCGCCACTTTGCCGACCGCGTCTTGCACCGCGCCGGTGAAGGCGCCGCGGACGTGGCCGAAGAGTTCGGTCTCCAAGAGTTCCGTCGACAGGCTCGGACAGTGCACGGTGACGAAGGCCGCGGCCGAACGGGAGCTGCGGGCATGAATGGCCCGCGCGACGACGCCTTTGCCCGTGCCGCTTTCGCCGCGGAGGAGGATCGTGGCCTCGGTGGCCGCCGCGCGGAAGGCCATGTCGAGACACTGCTGCATGGCGGGCTGGCGGGTCTGCAAGTCGGCCTCGGGCACGACCGACCGGACCTGTTCCTCCAACTCTTCGACGTGCGACTGCAGTTGGTGCAGACGCCGCACGCGATCGAGCACGGCCCGCACCTGTCCGGGCGTGAACGGCTTGGGCAGGTAATCGGCGGCGCCCAACCGCATGGCTTCGACGGCCGTCTCGATCGTGGCGTACGCCGTGATCACGATGACGGCCAGCCCGGGCGCCAACTGCAGAAGCGCGGGCAGCAAATCGAGCCCTTGTTCGCGCCCCAACCTCAGGTCGAGAAACGCGACGTCGAATTGATGATGGGCCAAGAGATCGCGGCCCTGCGTGGCCGTGCCCGCCTCGAGCACGCGATGGTCCATCGTCTCCAGGGCCATCCGCAACGATTTGCGCAGGCTCTGTTCGTCGTCAATCAGCAGAATGTTCACGAATCGCGGCTCCAAGCCTGCAACGTCTTCCCAGCCATCATAGAGCGCAAGGTCGCAGGAGTCGCATTCCTCGTACCTGTCGGCAAAACGCCTACAAAGCGAACCAGAAGTGATTCAGCATCAATCACTTGGAACAAAGCGCGGGTCGGGCTCCAAACGGCTCATCGCCGTGCAGTTCGCCCGGCTGCCGTGCGAAATGCAAGACCAGCGCTGCTTTGGAGTTAACGCGGGACGAGCGCGTCGACGACGACGAAACTTTGCGGCGTGCGGCGGACGATACTACTGCCGTCGGATTGCTCCCAGGGATGCGAGCAGCCGGCAATGCTTCGCGCCACCGGGCATTTGGTCTCGGTCTCTGCAGGCAATTTAGCGGAATCGATTTGCCGCTCCCTTCGGGAGACGCGGCAAACGCAGCAAGGATGCGACTCTTATGATCACGGGTTTTGTCCTGGGACTTGCGCTGGGCGCAACCGGCCAGGTGCCGCTGAATCAATTGCAAGTTTTAGGTGCGCCGAGCCCGGTGCAAACCGCGCCGGCTTTGCCCGCGAACGCCTACGCGAGCTTCGACGCGGGCCTCGGCTATCAGCCCGTGCCTCCGCCTCCGAATCCCGCTTCTCAGGGACCGCTGCCCGGCGCGCTACCGGGCTCGCCCCCGGGCGCTCCCGGAGGGCCGCCCGCACCAGCACCGGCCGCGGCTCCGTGTGCCCCCGGCGATACGAGCGTGCGGCCCGATTGGATGCAGCCCGGTTGTTGCGGGGCGTGCTGGCTCGACGGCGATTGTTGGTGCACGCGCTTCTTCAAGCAGTACTACGACGCGTTTAATCCCTCGGGTGACACGCCCGACGAACCGCCGGCCCCGCGCCGCGCCCTTCCTGAATCATGGCCGTCGCCCCCGTTCCCCGGGCACGAATTCCAGGGCTACCCTCTGGTTGGCGTGCCGGTCTCGCCCCACAGCGGCGATCCGTTGATGGCCTCGCTCAAGGGGACGTGGCTGGGCAACTGGCTCAACGACAACAAGATCGACATCTACGGCTGGGTCACCGGCGAATACAACTACAGCACGTCGCAACACAGCAACCAGCCCGACTCTTACTGGATCGTTCCCAATCGGGCCGAGATCGACCAGTTCGTCCTCCGCTTCGAGCGGCAGGCCGATATGGTACAGACCGACCACATCGACTGGGGTTTCCGCTTCACAAACCTCTACGGCATCGACTATCGCTACCTGACGGCCGGCGGCTACTTCAGCCAGCAATCGCTGCAGGAGAACTATCTGTACGGCTACGACCCGACCGAAGCCTATGCCGAGGTCTACATCCCGTGGGTGGCGCAAGGCATGGTCGTTCGGGTCGGCCGCTGGATCGCCTGCCCGGACATCGAGACGCAGTTCGCGCCGGACAATTACATGGGCAGCCACTCGCTCTTGTTCACCTACGACACGTACACGCAGTCCGGCATCATGCTCACGTTCTGCTTGAGCGAGCAATGGATGTTCCAGTGCGCGATCACGGCCGGCACCGACATGGCCCCTTGGTATCCCGGGGCGACTCCGACCGGCTTCTTCGGCCTGCGCTGGGTGTCGAAAGACAACCGCGACTCGATCTACACGTGCCTCAACAACATCAATAACGCCAAGTTCCGGACCTTCGAGGAGTACGGCGAACTGGTCGGGCACGACAACTTCAACTACGTCGTCAGCACGTGGACCCACAAGTTCACCGACAGCGGCAGCATCCACACCAACACCGAAGCCTATTACATGTGGCAGTTCGACGCGCACGTGGGCGGCACCTCGAGCGTCGCTCCGGTCGACAGCTTCGGCGGCGGCGGACTGGGCGCGCTCATTCCAGGCGATGCCGCAGCTTACGGCGTGCTCAACTACACCGAGTTCCAGCTCTCGAAGAAAAGCTTTCTGTCGGTCCGCAACGAGGTCTGGGAAGATCAGAAGGGCGAACGAACGGGATTCGCGAACCTCTACTCCAGCCACGCGATCGGCATCAGCTACAACGTCAATCCCTTGTGGCAGGTTCGCCCTGAGTTCGGCTATTACCGAGGCTATTACCAACGGGCCTTCGACGACGGCAACGCCATGGGCGAGTGGATCGTCGGATTGGATACGACGTTGCGATTCTAAACCCGACGGGGATACCTGCGCGACCGTCGGCAGCTTTCGGTCGGAAGGGGCACTCCCCCACTTCGGCCGAAAGCTTTTTTCATTCGAACCCGCTGCGTCGGTCGCAATGCAAATTGCCTGGATCGGCCGGGCGATCTCATGCAAAATCACCTGTCCGCAACTGGGCGCACGCTTCTTGAATGCGCTGGCGGTGGTCGCCCGTGCGAACGAAAGTGTCTCACGCATCATTGCTTAGGTCACGCGTCGGACACGCCGCCGCTCGCTCGGAATGACGTTTGCCTTTCTGGACGCCGGACCGGTGGTGAAGGTTCTGGCGTCGAGCCGAACGGGTCAGGTCCCTGGTCTGGATTGAAACCGCTATCGGCCGCGCGCGAAATCTGACTCGCGAGAAGCGCGGCGCCGAACTGAGACGACGACACAAATGATCTCGCGCCTGCACGATGCGAGGCTGGCTGGGGCTGGCATCAATGCTCTCGTTTCCGGAATGCTCGAGAAGACCGGCGACACCTGCGCGCTTGACGATCCTTCTTCCCAGCATTCCGGCGATGAGCCGACTTACAAGTTTCCCGTGAGCGCGAACGACGCCCGCCGCCATTCCGAGCGACTCGCGTCGTACATCGCGGTGTTTTTCGGATGGCGCCAAGCGGCCGGGTCTTGAGGTCGCCGCTTCTTTCCATGGCGCTCATGTCGAGGCGATTGAGGTCACGGACCAGTGCCGCGGGGCTCCCGCCCGCAGAGTGGCGAGGATTTCGATGAAGCTCTACAGCGTGCACTTTTCCTCATGGCACGATTTGTACTACGTCATTGAGACGCAGTCCGATCGCGGGCGCGTCGTCTATGCGAATGCCTGGCGAATGTGCGCCCAGTACGTGGCCGAGCGCCTTCAGTGCGAGCAATCTCTGGGGGACGCGGCGGGAACATGCCCTGACATCCAAGACATGCTCGCGACGACTCAGCCCAATGCCCTCTATCGGTGCTCGGCGACGGACGCTATCCGTCCACGCCCGTTTGGAAGGGTTGGGCGAGTTTTACAGAGTCGCTTTCTCCGGCGCTTTCGCCGGCGCGTGACTCGCCTGCTGCCGCGCTCTCTGCGAGGAGGCGATGTTCGCACAGCACGCGAAGTGCGCCCGCTCATCGAGTCGCGATGCTAATTGATCAGCGGCGGCCTGGCGCAAAGAGACGCCGCCGAGACTCGCTGGTCCCGCTGAAGTTCGCGGGCGAAGTCCGTGACTCCGCCAAGTCCGCTGGTAATGACGCTCCTCCCGACGGGGGCGCCTTCCCCGAGCACCAATTGGAATCCTGGCCCGACGACTCGACCTAAGCCGAGGACGACAACCCGTTCACCAGATCCAAAGTGTCGAGCAGAATCATTGAGCAGCAGGCTTCCTCAATGAGTCTAGCGAATTTCGCGGATTCGTGAGCCCGGCGTTCGCAGCGTGAAAGGAACACGCACCCGGGAAATCTTGTCGCTCGAGGCCCTGGGGCGTACCGTTGAGACTGTGACGGTGGGCCGCGCCGCGTGACTTCCGGGGATCTCGAGCCCGATTTAGAGGAGCCGGTCGATGCCGCATCAAGCACTCTCAACCCAGGAGATCCACACACTCTTCATTGAGGAGATCTCGGACGCGGGCGGTGTCGGTTCGGACACCTTTGACGACGGCCAGTGGCTCTTTTGTCGTTCCATCCTGCCCTGGGTTGCCGATGTGCGACCTCACGACGAAATGAAAGGCGGCGTGGCGCTGAGGGCAACGGACTGTGAGATCGCGATTCATCCCTACTTGTTCCGCACGGTTTGTCGGAACGGCGCAATCATGGCGCACGCGATCGAGACGCGACGGGTCGAGAACTCCGACTTTCGATTGCGCGAAGAGGTGACCGGAGAGCTGCGAGAAGCCCTGCGCACCTGCTGCGGGGAAGAGGTGTTTACGGACGCTGCCCAAGAAGTTCGGTTGACGGTTCACCGTGAGGCTGACTTGGCCCTCATGATGTTGCCCTTCATCTCGCGTCTGCCGTCCCCGGCGGGACTCGAAATCTTGAGGCAAATCGCCACGCGATTCTTCGAGGATCCGGCACGCTCACAATTCGCCCTGGCGAATGCCGTGACGTCGGTCGCGCGAGATACCCGCGATCCGGAACTGCGTTGGCGGTTGGAGGAGTTCGGCGGAGGCCTGCTGACAGCCCGCACCCCCGCGCCGTCGTTTGATCCCAATCAGGCGCACGCCGCGTTGTCTGACGAGTGCGTGATCACCTGAGCTGCGCCAGCGCGGATCTCATTCGGCCACGAGCGCGTCGACGAATGTGTCGGCATCGAAAATTTCGATGTCGTCAATCTTTTCGCCGACGCCCACGTACTTGACCGGAATGCCCATCTGCTGGCGAATGGGAACGACGACGCCTCCCTTAGCTGTGCCGTCGAGCTTGGCTAGCACGATGCCCGTGCAGCCGGCCGCTTCGGCGAAGCTTTTCGCCTGGCTCAGGCCGTTCTGGCCGGTGGTGGCGTCGATCACCAGCAGGCACTCGTGCGGCGCGTCGGGGATTTTTTTGGAAACCACGCGGCGAATCTTGGCCAGCTCGTCCATCAAGTTTTTTTGCGTCTGCAGTCGGCCCGCCGTGTCGATGATCAGCACGTCGCAGCCTGACGTGAGCGCCCGCTCGCAGCCGATGTGCGCCACGCTGGCCGGATCCGATCCGGCGGGCTGCGTGACGATTTCGCAGCCCAGCTGCTGGCTCCACATGGTGAGCTGCTCGACGGCCGCCGCGCGGAACGTATCGCCGGCCGCCAACAGCACCTTCTTGCCCCCGGTCTGCAAGAGCTTGGCGAGCTTCGAGATGGAGGTCGTTTTTCCCGAGCCGTTGACGCCGGCCACGAGGATCACCGTGGGTCCGCTCGCCGACTGCTTGATGGGCGAGAGCGGATCGTTCGGATTCCAGGCGGTTTGCTGCGTCCCCTTGAGGATGCCCTTGAGCTTGTCTTTGACGATGCCCCAGACGGCGTCGTTGACGACCGTGCGGCCCATATATTGTTTGCGCAGCTCGGTGACGATCTCGTCGGCCGCCTTGACCCCCAGGTCGGCCTGCACGAGCCGCGACTCGAACCGCTCGAGCTTGGCCTCATCGAGGATCTCGCCCACCTTGAAGATGTCGCGGACGTCGGTCTTCAGGAGCTGATGAGTTTTTTTCAGCCCCTGCTTGAGCTTGTCGAACAACCCCATCGCCGCACGTCCTCGTCATGCTGTCGAACTCGTCTCGAAACGCCTGGCGCGAGAATCATACGGAGCGAGCGCGGGGGTCTCAACCGGACCGTAAGAACCGGCGGGCTGACACCCGCCGCTCGCCGGGCGGTTACTCGGGTGGCAGCCAGTCGCCCCAGTGGTCGAGATAGTGCCGATACGCCGGGCTGGTGGGGGCTTGCTCTTCGAGCCAGCGCTTCGTTTCGGCGACGATCGCGTGTTCCTCGTCGAGAGACAGTTTGCCCAGGAGCACGCGGCTGCGGAGAAAGACGAAGTAGGTGTCGAGCACGTCGCAGCGGCAATAGTCGTTGAGTTCCTCCGCCTGGCCCGCGTCGTACATGTCCTGCACCTTCGAGCCGTCGATTTTGTTCTTGCCGGGCTTGCCGATCAGGTTGGCCAACAGGTTGAGGCCGCCGACCATGTAGGAGGCGCCGAAGTTGGAGAACAAGTCGCACAGATCGAGATGCGCGTCGAAGTTGTAGCGGTGGCGGGCCTGCTCGAAGCTCCTGGCCTCGAGGTTGAACCAGGCGGGCAGGCTGATGCCGTAGCGATAGGCCGCCAGTTCGAGCACGGGAATGTCGTAGCCGCGGCCGTTGAAGGTCACCAGGATCGGCCGGCCGTAATGCTGCCAACCCTGCCAGAACCGCTTGGTGATTTCGTGCGGACGGTAGTGGGGCGGGTCGAGGACCGAGAGATCGATCAGCCGATAGCTGGCGTCGACCTTGGCGATCGCCAGCGCGATCGGCAGGGTGAAGGTGGTAGGGAGAATGTCTTTCCCCTTTTCCTCCATGAGCTGCGCGCGAAAGCGGGCTAGCGCCTCCGCCGCGGAGAGCTTTTCGCTGGGATACTTCACGCGCGCGATCAGATCGCCGTCGCCGACCGCTTCGACGTCGAAGACCAGATAGGTGGGTTTGCGGCGGTTGTCGTCCATGCGCCGGCGCCCCTCCATGCGCCCGTGCCCGTTGTCGGGCGTCCGTCACGTGAGAGGGTCGTTGCTGCCCGTCGCGCCGTGCAGCTTCATTTCTCGCTCGATGTTGTGGCTCATCGTGCTGTGCCACATGCCGTAGGCAAAGTAAATGAACAACCCAGCCACAAGCCAAACCACAAGGCGGATCCACGTATCGAGAGGCAGAAACATCATCATGGCGAGGTTGACGAGAATTCCGAGCGGCGCCACGACGAAGAGTGCCGGACAGCGGAACGGCCGCTCGGCGTTGGGTCGGCTGACGCGAAGGATCATCACCGAGGCGCAGACGAACACAAAAGCCAAGAGAGTCCCGATGTTGACCATCTCTTCGAGCGTTTTGACGGGGAAGAACCCGGCCGCCAGTGCGACCAGCACGCCGGTCAACATGGTCGAGCGGTGCGGCGTGCGAAACTTTTCGTGCACGACGCCGAAGATGCTGTGCGGCAGCAAGCCGTCGCGGGCCATCGCCAGGAAGACACGCGCCTGGCTCAAAAAGATCACGAGCAGCACGCTCGTCATTCCCGCCAGCGCGCCGACGGAAATCAGCCAGGCGGAGCCCCGCAACAACGAGCTATTGGTCGCTTCCGCTTTGTGCCGGAACGCGGCCGCGACGGGTGCGCCCGTATCGATCTGGTAATAAGGCTCCATCCCCGTGATCACGGCCGTCATCAAGATGTACAGCACCGTGCACAAGATCAGCGAGGCGAGGATGCCGAACGGCACGTCGCGCTTGGGTCGGATCGCCTCCTCGGAGTGGGTGGAAATCGAGTCGAAGCCGATGTAGGCGAAGAACACCAGGGCCGCCCCTGCCATCAGTCCGGTCAAACCATAGGGGCAAAAGGGGCCGCGCACGGAGTCGTCGAACGGCGTGAGCATTTCCTTCAGGCCGAGCCAACCGAGCAAACCCCACTTCTTGACTTCGGCCGGCAGCGCTTTGACCTCGGCAACCTGCTCGGAGTTCAGCTCCTTGGCCAGTTCCGGGTGCTTTTCGAGCAGTTGTTCGCCCGTTGTGTGCACGGTGACCGCACCGGGGGGGAGTTGCTCCTTGATCTTGGGATTTCGCTCGATAAAGTCGCCGACGTCGGTCATGTGGCGCTTCTCGACGGGGATTTTCGTCCAGTTATCGCGATTGATGTAACCCCATCCGAGAACGATCACAAAGATCACGACGGCTACTTTCACCACCACGAGGACGGCGTTGGTCGTCGCGCTTTCCCGGATTCCCAACACCAGGATCACCGTGATCAGACCCATGATGAGGATGGCCGGCAGGTTCATCACGCCGCCGGAAAACGGGTCGTTCAAGAGTTGCGCAGGGATCACCCATTCATGTCCCTCGCCGACAAAGACCCTCGAGGTCGCGCGGACGAACTCGTTGAGATAGCTCGACCAGTGGGCTGCCACGACCGAACACGACATGGCGTATTCGAGCACCAGGTCCCAGCCGATGATCCAAGCCCAGATTTCGCCGAGCGTGGCGTAGGTGTAGGTGTAGGCGCTGCCAGCGACGGGCGCCATCGACGCAAACTCGGCGTAGCAGAGCGCGGCGAACGTGCAGGCGAGCCCGGCCACGATGAAAGAAATCATGATGCCGGGGCCCGCGTCCTGTGCGGCCACGCGCCCGGTGATCGAGAAGATGCCGGCGCCGATGATCGCGCCGACGCCCAGCGACGTGAGTGAGATGGGACCCAGGACGCGGCGGAGCCGGTTCTCCCCGGCCATCTCTTCCAGCAGCGTTTCCAGCGTTTTACGCTGGAACATCCGCTTCAACATGGACACGACTCCCCAGGGCAGATTTGCCGTCGCGTCCCCGCGGTGCCGAGCGGCACCCGTGACGGGACGTTTGATGCCAGGTTTGCGGCACTGCGAACCCCGGGAAGGCGAAACAATCGCCAAGCGCGCTCTCGGGGCGTTCGGCCGGACTGATCAGTCTAACCGAGCCCGCCCCCGAATTAAAAGCGCCGTGCGCGCGGCCGCCAGAGAGTCATCCAGCGAGTCGTCTACTGGCAGATAAATTCGACCTCGAAGACGATTTGCTTGAGCTTCGGGTGATTCGTGTCGAGCGTGACGTGAACGCTGTCGGGGCTCACCCGCGTGACCGCCGGCGATCCGGGGGGCAGCTCGAAGATAAAATTGGCCCCCTGCTGCTCGCCCGAGGTGATTTCCTTGTTCGGCACGACCGTGACCTTCAAGTACTCCGCGTCGTTCGTCGTCTTGAGAACTTTGAAGTTGTCCTTCATGCCGTAAATGATGGCCGGCAGCGTGACCTTCGAGCCGACGTCGCGGCGGACCTGACCCAGGTTGAGCCGCTGCTTCTCGTTCTGCCACAAGCCCCGGCCTTCCGGCGGCAGGAACAGGATCGGTCCCGATCGCGTGCCGGTGACGTCGATCTCGATCGTCTTGCCCCCTTCGAGGGTGGTATGGATTCGCAGCGGCACGCGGAACGTCCCCACCGGCATATCGCGATCGACCTTGACGGTGAATTCATAGCCCGCTTTGCCGCGTAAGCTCATGAGTGCCATGACGTCGAGGGGCGCGAAGGTCACTTTGACGTGCGGGTTGGCCGAATCGATCGACGTGACCTTGAACGCGTCGATCATCGAGGCCACCTGGCCGGTCGTCACCCCTTCTTGAACGTCGGTCACGTGGCCGGCGTGCCAATCCTTTTGGGGAATCACCACGTACTTCTCGACGACCTTGCCATAGACCTTGAACTGGATGTCCGGCGCGTCGGGATCGCTGGTCCAAATCGTCGCGTACTGGGCGAAGTTCGTCTGCAGTTCCTTGCCCCGCCAGGTCAGCTCGACGTCGACCGATTCGCCCGGCATGACCTTCTTCTTGGAGAGGGTGCCCACGGTGCATTTGCAGCTCGACGGGCCAACTTCGAGAACCAGCGGACCCTGGCCCTCGTTCTTGATGGAGAAGGTGTGCTTCTTCTCTTCGTTCAGTGCCATCGAGCCGAATTCATAGACGCGAGCGCCAACTGTCGCCGCCTTGGGGAAGGGAGCCTTTTCGGCCAGGGGCGGCCGCTTCGGCTTCTTTTCATCGTCTTCCTTCGGCGGCGGAGGAGGTAAAGGCTGGACGGGGCCCTTGCCGCGCGGGTCGCCGAGGGTTCTATTACCTTCGGTCTTCGGCACCCACGGGGCATAACGGGCGCACCAAATGGTCCCCGCCAGCGCTCCCGTTCCGAGGACGACTCCCAGTATCGCGCCTAGAGCTCGCATGGCCTCGCACTCCGCCAAAAAGCAACGAACAGGGCAGGCTCGCGCGAGCCCGCCCTGGTCGATTTTCAGACCTTCATTCTAAACGGGCCCACAGCGCGTTCAATCACGGCAAACGGCATCGCCGCGAAGATCCTTGAGGAGGGGTCGAAGAGAACGCCTGCGCCTGACGGGAAGAATTCGCCGCCTACACTACGACCAACCCGGCGTCCGCGTTGGGGAAAGAGCCGAATGTCCAGGTTTTTTCGCGACCTGACCCAGTTTATGTTGCCAAAAGGCATCAAGCCACGTTGATAGACGGAAACCATGATGGCAAAAGGCCACACGCCTCCCGGCCGGGCAGAGTTCGGCAGAAACCGGCGGCCTGGAACCGGCAACCGTTCGTTGATCCGCAGCAAGTCGGACCTAGAATTGCTCCAGAAGTGAACCGAGCCTGCCACACCCGTGGGGGCGATCGGAAAGCAATCAGTAAGGTGAAAAAATGGCCATTACTAAAGATAAAGTGCTGTCGCTGGTCGTCTTCGCCGCGGTTGCCGTGGCCCTGGTCACCATCCTGAGCGCGGCCGCCGTTCCCGGCATCGGCCTGTTCGTCGCCCTGATGGTCTCGCTGGGCGGACTGGCGCTGATTTGGTTCGCCGAACCGCTGGGCGAGACCGCCTGCTTCTCGCGTGGCGTGCCCCGCCCGTCGCCGGCCCCACTGATCAGCCTGATTGGCTGGATTTTCTTGGTCGGCTATCCGCTCTTGATGACCGTGGTCACCCGGGCGATTTAAAGGCCCAGTCCCAAGGTCCAACGTCCAAGGTCCAAAGTCGCGAACGGCCGGATCCGGCTCACCCGGGTTCGGCCGCGCGGCTTTGGGCCTTTTTTTGTTCCACCACAAAGCCGACCCAGCCGGCTACAGCGGTCCCGAGTCGCCTTCGACCTTGGACTTGGACTCAGGTCACTGGACGTCCTCGGGGGGGACCCCCTAGGAAAACTCCCTATTGCCGAACTCGCGGCGAAGTGATCTATTAACTGAACAATTCTCTCTCGCGCGGGGGGAGTCAATCGTCTGGGTGTGCGGCCCACCCCGGCCGCCGATGCCCATGTTGCGGATGGGATTAGGGATTGGCGTCCGCCGAGCGAGACGAGGCGGTCGGACGGCGCGACTGAACGCACGAACGGGTCGCCGATGAGCGTCTCGACCAAGGGCGAGTTTTTCCGCCTCCTCAAACGCAGTGGTCTGCTCTCGCCCGAAAAACGGGTCGAGGCGAAGCACCTGTGCCAGGGCGTCACCGACGCCACCCAGGCCAGCAACGTGCTGGTCCAGCACAACCTGCTCACCGAATGGCAGGCCGCGCAACTGCTCTTGGGTCGCACGCAGTTCTTTCTGGGCAAATACAAGCTGCTCAAGTTCCGCGGCCGCGGCGCGATGGGCATCGTCTTCAAGGCCCAGCACCCCGATTTCGATCGCAGCGTCGCCATCAAGGTGCTGCCCAAGTCGATCGTCGATCGCCCCCGCTCGGTCGCCCGCTTCTTGCGAGAGATCCGCTCGACGGCCGCCCTCAACCATCCGAACCTGGTCGTCGCCTACGACGCCGACGAAATCGACGGCACCTACTGTCTCGTGATGGAGTACGTCACCGGCCGCAGCTTGAAGATGCTGCTGCAACAATTCGGACGTCTGCCGCCGGTCTGGTCCTGCGAGTGCATGTATCAGGCGGCCCTCGCCCTGCAGCACATCCACGACTGCGACCTGGTCCACCGCGACGTCAAACCGTCGAACGTGCTGGTGACGACCAACCCGCCCGATCCGCGCCCCGTGGTCAAACTGCTCGACATTGGACTGGCTCGTTTCGTCAGCGAAGTCGAAGAGGAGGGCGGCCTCACCCGCGACGGCCAGATCGTCGGCACCGGCAACTACATGTCACCCGAGCAAGTGGCCAACGCCCGCAAGGCCGACATCCGCGCCGATATTTACGGCCTCGGCGTAACCTTCTTCGAGCTGCTGACCGGGACCTGCCCGCTCGCCGGTCAAACGCTCGTGCAGACCTACATGAATCGGCTCCGCAACGAGCCGCCCCGCGTTTCGACGTTGTGCCCCAACGCGCCCCGCGGGCTCGACGCGGTCATCGACAAAATGCTCAAACGCGACGTCAACGAGCGCTATCAAACGCCCGCCGCGCTCGCCGCCGATCTGTCCGCCATCCTCGAGGGACGCGGCGAAGAGGAAGACGCCCCGTTCTTTGCCGAAATTCCGCCCGACCAGTTTCGGGGCGACGAGCCGAATTGCGATGCGAGCGTGGGAGCCAATTGGCGCGACCCTCGCGTCAACCTCTCGCTTCCCTCCGACCCCACGCTGTCGGCCGACGCGACGGTGCCCACGGATAACGCGTCCGCAGGCGGGCCCGTCCCGTTCGCGATCGAGGCCCCTTGGCCGCCGACTCAGTTCGATTCCAGCGGCGAGATGTCGGTCGTGGGCTCGGCCGACGGTTCCACGGCCCAACCCTCCGGCGATCCGGCCGCCGACTCGTCGGTCGTTGACTTTCTGAAGCTCTTGGACACTCAGTCCGACGACGTGTTTCGCCAAATCGGCCAGCGTTACTCCGGCGGCACGTCCCGTGGCAAACTGCCGGAACTGGCCGCGCAGTCCTCGCAGTTTCTCCGGCAACTGGTCAAAGGACTCGCCGGCAAAGCCCGCCCCAAGGGGAAGAAGCGAGTCGCACCCAAGAGCGGCGCCACGCCCAAGCCGCGTGCCAAATCGAAGACCGAGCCGGCGCCGGCCATTCCGAAAGCCCGCCGTCGTAAGGCCGGCCCCCACCCGAAGACGCGCAAGCCGGGAGATGACTGACCGTCCCTCCCGATCGGTTAGTACGCCAAGAGCCGCCGAGCCGCGTCGCGGCTAGCCGACGGCCGCTGCCTTCTCCTTTTCCGACCGTCGAAGCGCGCGTAATTCGTTCGCATCGGCGTGGACGATAGGTTAAGGTGGAGACGAAGCATTTCCGTCTCCGACTCTCCGCTTTTTGCTGGTCATCCGCCCGCTGCTGCTCCTGCCGCGTCCCGCCTCGCCGCGTTCTCGCGCGGCCCGAAGGACTCCCGCCATGTCTGTCCCATTCGCTCGTCGCTGCCCCGTCGCGCCTCGTGAGTTGCGTCACCTCTGGGCTTGTCTCGCTGCGCTGACTTTGACGTTTGTTACGTTAGCGCGGCCATGCGCTCGAGCCGGCGCGGATTCGGCGGGTCGCACTGCCTCGACCCACTCCGGGTCCTCCGCGTCAGCCGTGCCCGGCACCGAAGTCATGATCTCCACGCCGATGGCGCCGACGGCCTGGGCTGTGCTCGAGCGCGAGTTGTTGCGGGCCAATGCCATCGCCTGTCGCGAGTTCTTCCACAAGTACTTCGACGAGCGCGGCTACTTGAAGTGCGTCGAGCGGTGGGGCGGTGACGACGGGCCCGACGACGCCATCGAGAACCTGAGCGATTGGCCCATTCTGCACGCGCTCGGCGCGCCGGCCGTCGTGCTCGACATGTACAAGCAAGGCTGGGAGGGACACCTGCGGCAATACACGCAGGCCAAGACCAAGCAGGTCCCCTTCGCCCGCGCCGGGATGTACTACAAGGAATTCCCGGTGATGTTCGACTGGTTGCACAACGGCGAAGGGCTCACGCCGTTCGACCTGCAGGGGCTCGCCGATCCAAACGACGCCAAATTCCAGGCCCGCGTCCGCCGCTTCGCCGGCTTCTACACCAACGAAGATGCCGGTGCTCCCAACTACGACGCAGCCCACAAGATCATCCGCAGCATGTTCAACGGCAGCCGCGGTCCGCTGTTGCGCAAGGCGACGGCGCTCGACTGGGCGGGCGATCCGATCGAGGTCGGCAATCGCTTCAAGCCGCTGCACGGCGAACACAACTACGCCCAGATGCTCGCCCACTTCGAGAAGTACAACGACATCGTGGGCGACAACCCCATGAACCTGGAGGCGACCTCGCTGGCCTTCAACGCCTATGCCCTCGCCCAGGATCCCAAGTACAAGCGCTGGCTGCTCGAGTACGTCGACGCCTGGGTCGATCGCACGCGGGCCAACCACGACATCATTCCCAGCAACGTCGGCTTGGACGGCGTGATCGGCAGCGGAGCCGGCGGCAAGTGGTACGGCGGCGTCTACGGTTGGGGTTTCACCGTCCGCGACCCGGCCACCGGCCGCATGTCCAACCGCAATCAAACGGGACTCGCGGTCACCGGCTTCGGCAACGCGCTCTTGCTCACGGGAAACCGCAAGTACGTCGACGTCTGGCGGAAGATGATCGACGCGGTCAACGCCAACGGCCGCCGCATCGACGGCCAGATGATGTATCCCACGATGTACGGCGATCAAGGCTGGTATGCCTTCACGCCGAGGAAGTACGCGTTCGCCGCCCTCAAGGTCTGGTACTGGTCGATGGATCCGGCCGATCGCGAACGCGTGGGCGATAACGGCTGGCTCAATTTCCTCGACGGCAAAGACCCCGAATACCCCGACCGCACGCTCGCCCAGGAATTTCTCGCAATTCGCAGTCACATCGACGGCCTGCGCGCCGACCGCACCACGCCGCAGACCCGTTTGGCCGACGATCCGCTGGCCTACAATCCGGCGACGGTCTACGCGCTCATCAACCTGATGCTGGGCGGCCTCTACCCCGGCCACGTCGGCTCGCCCTTACACTGCCGCGTGCGTTACTTCGATCCCGAGAAGCGCCGCGCAGGCGTGCCCGATGACGTGGCCGCGCTCGTCGACCATCTGACCGACACACAAACAGGCATCACGCTGATCAACCTCAACCCCGTCGCCGGCCACTCGGTCATCGTGCAGGGCGGAGCGTACGCCGAACACCAGTTCGCGGACGTCACGATCGCCGGCCACAAGCGCGCGGTCGATGCCCCGTCGCTCACCGTGCAACTCGCCCCCGGCAGCGGCGCGCACCTGGTGCTGACGACGCACCGCTACGCCAATCCGCCGAGCTTGAAGTTCCCCTGGGATCAGCCGCGTGCGGCGCAGGTCGTCGCGACTCGGCACGGGAAATGAAAGCTACGGCCGTGACGCAATGTTCAGCGTCGGTGCGGATCGCGTGTCACGGCTGGCCGATCAACTTTGCCATCCATCAGAACGAACAGTCGCAAATCTGCCCAGTCGTCTGTTCTCTGATCGGGCCGTTTATAGCTCCAAAAGGTCGCTTCCCAACACCACCGGCCTAAGGAATCGTTGGGGACCAAGTCCAACGCCACAAATTCCCATTTATGGTCCGTCGAGTCCTTCACTAGTGTGTTCTTCATCGCAGTCGCGAGATTAATTGCCCTGCGCGCGCTGAGCGGCGGATTTTCGGCGGCGGGGTTCCACACCGGCGATGTGCCGAGGCCTTCTCCAGGTATGGACATGAAGAATTTGCCTTCGGCGTGACTGTTCGAGCCTGGCCCCGCGACTTCCGGCGACTGTGGATAATCGTCACTGTTTTTGCGGACCGGCTGGACGATTGCGCCATCCATCAGCACGACGACAAAACAATAAGGGACCCCGCCCCCAATGCCCCCATTGATCGGATCCGCTTCGTAATAGGCGACCCAGTACCACTTCTCGCGCCGGTGATGTCGCAGGCTGAGCGACTGAAACTGCCATTTCCAACCATTCGCGTCCTTAAAGAAAACGGACCGAAATTCGTTTGCTGCCTTAAGTGCTTTGCGGGCCGACAGCGGAGGGTCGCTTGCCTCTTTTTGCCATGAGGGCGTCAGCTTGAGCTTGGCATCCGTCACAGTGACCACGTAGAGCGTGTAGCGGGGGTTGGCGTCGCACCCGAGACTGACGAATTCTGTCTCTTCGGCGAGTGCACTCGTTGCGAGCATGGCGCTGAAGACGCCCACGGCTGCGAGTCGTCGGCCTGCCTTGTTCATTTGATGCGACCCTTCGATTCCGGCCTAGGCTACGTCGACGCGCGCTTGGCAGTGCCTTCTTCAAGGAGTCCGGCCGCGGTCCACATCATACCGCGCGGAACGCCTATTTGGCCCCGATCGAACAGGTCGACGGGGCCCGCCTTTTCCCGATAGAGCCACGCCCCCACTAGTGTCGCCAGGGGTGCGCGTCCGGCAATTCGCAGTTAAAATGCGAGGTACGCCAATAAAAAAAGGCTCTCGCCCAACAAAGCCGGCGAGAGCCTCGCAAAGAGGGAGGAGCCGAGCCGCGCATCGACCAATTGCACCGACCCGTGCGTGCAGTGCCCTTCTCGGGCGTTACTCGGATCGCGAAAGCACTCAAGTGGCACACCACCCCGGCAAAACGCCACGGGGGCGAGACACCGCGGCTGACGCGGATGTCGAGTTACGGGAAACGCAGGACGAGCCGAATGCTCAGACGTGCGGACCTCGCCGCCGAAAATCGGGGGCGGGCTCCTCTCACACAAACCTGTCCGGCGGATCTTGCATGCATGCCCTCCAAAAAAGGAAAAGCACGACACATCACGCAAACCGGTGGCATACCACGGGAGGCAGGCCACAGGCGGGAAACGCGGCGGCTTACGCGCCCGCTCCCCACTGCCAATCCTACTCCGATCGCGGTGACTTTCAAGAAGAATTTGCGAACGACTTTTAACCAAATCACGGTTTAATCAAAGTTGAGCAAAAGCGGCCGGAGCCGCAACGCGGCTACACGTCCGCGCCAGACGAGAATTCAGCACGAAATCAGCAAACCAGCGCAGCAACAACGGAAGGCTCCCATGAAGATCAAGACCGGCGCCGGCGAAACCTACTTCAATCCGCATCTGATCTCGCACGTGTACCTCAACGCCGACAGCTCGCTCTTGACGGTGCACTTCGTGGAGGGGTCGCATTCCGGGTTTCCGGTCGAGACCGAGGAAGAGCGGGCCTCGGCGGCCGAGTTTCTCAAGCAGCTCACCGTCGAACCGGGCGGCTTTGCGACCATCGGCAGCGAAGTGCTGAACCTCAAGGCGGCCTTGTGGATCTCGGTGCCCGACGACGGTCCCATCCAAATTCGTCTCGGGGACACCCGCACCCGCACGGTCGACGAGGCCGATCGCGAACTCGTGCTCAAACTGCTCGCGCAATGATTCCGCACAGCCGCGCTCTTGGGCGGTTGACCGGCCCGGAATCCTGTGCAAAGCTTTGTGAGTGAGTCGTGCGGGCAGCCCTCTGGAAGCCACCCAGCCATGGCCCATTCAGTTTCGCGTCGCTGCTTTTTGACCGGCGCACTGACCGGCCCGGTGGCCGCTAACGTCGCCGCTGCCTACGGACAAGTTGGCGGGCCCCGCGCGAAGAATCGCCCCGCGGCCGGACCGCGTCGGCCGCCCGGTCCGGCCGAACAGGATCCCAAACTCTGGCTGCCGACTCATCGCGATGAGACGAGCGTCAAGTTCGCCGACTCGCCCGCCTGGCTGCGAAACGAGCCCGGCTGGTATGTCCCGTCGACCGTCAGTGCCGGCGCCTGCCTGCTGCAGTTCCCGCTGATTACGTTTCTCTCGGGCCTGATCCGCAACTTTCACGAGCTGCCGTCGCTGCTCGACCAGGCGAAATCGCTCGGCACTCGCACCGTTTACCTGGTCGACTGGTTCCAGGGGAAGCCCGGAGCGCCCCCGTTCAATTTCTGGATGAATAAAGGGGATTACCTGCCGCGGGCCGACATGGGGGGCGAGGCCGCGCTCAAGGCGGGCATTGCCGCGGTGCACGCTCAGGGCGGCCGGGTCATCCTGTACGTCGAAGGCTTCATCATCAGCTTCGATTCGGAGGTTGGTGCGAATCGCGCCGGTCAATGGTCGCTCATCGGTCCCAAAGGGCAGGCGCCCGCGCAGCCTTATCCGGGCAACTGGAAACTGTGCCCTGGCTCGGAAGGCTGGCTGGCGTACATCGAGGGCGTGGCCCGCCGCATCGGCACGTACGGAGCCGACGGGATCTTTCTCGACTCGCAGGGCTTTCAGAAGGACTGGAAGTGCCTGTCGACGAAACACGGGCACAAGCCGGGACGCCCGGAAGTGTTCAACAACGGCTGCACCAACCTCATCCGCCGTGTCCGCGCCGCGCTCCGGCAGGGAAACCCGGAGGCGATCGTCTTCATCGAGGGGCCGACGATGCCGCGGCTCTTCCATTTTGCGGATGGCTCGTTCGATTGGGGGATCGACACGCTGTCGAAGCGCTGGCTGTGGCACCACCAGGGTCACACTGACACATTGACCACCGGCTACTCGCTCGACGATTGGAATCAGATTGCGGCGATCGGCGCAAAACTGGCCTGCGGATCGCAGTTCTTAAAGGAGCCGCCCGGCACGTCCGCGCGGGCCTTTCTCGAGCAGTTTTTCGCGAAGGAGCTGCCGGAACCGGCGGGCGAGCTGGTGCACGTGGCGCACCACGCGTTCTGGGGACTGCACGCCTGGCGCAACGCCGGCTTGATCCTGGGGCTCAACATGCCGGGCCTCGAAGACATCAACCCGCGGTTCGGCGAGACGGCCGAACACGCCCCCAATCCGTTCGCGCGGTTGTATGCCAACCGCGAGACGTTCCGCGGCGTGCTCCAAGGCTTACGCCCGCGGGCGGCGGCGATCGACGAAGCGCTCGGCGGCAAGAAACCGCCGTCGCCGGCCGAGTACGTGAAGGCCCTGCTCACAGCCCGAGCCCAACTGGCCCCCTTCATCGATCACGGCAGCGTGATCGAACAGATTCGCACGCCGTTCCCCAAAGTCGTCGGCTGGCGTTTCACGGCCAGCCGGGGCGCCGCGTTGACGGCCGTCAGCGTGGCCGACGCGCCTCGCGAAATCGTCTTCCCCGACGCGGCGGGAACGTGGAAAGACGCCGTCAGCGGAGAGACTCTCAGCGGGCGGGGCGGCCAGCTCACCGTCCGCGTGCCGCCCCACCGCACGCGATTGCTGCACGCGACGGTGTGATATCGAACGCGGGTGATCTCCAAGACGTCCGCCTGTAGATCGCGTCGCGGCCGCGGTAACATGGGGCTTCCTCGGGAGGCCCGCCATGAATTCAGCACGTCGATTGCTCCGCGTCCTACCTCTTTGTTGCGTCGCACTGGCCTGCTCGGTCCACGTCGCGGTCGCCCGGGCGGATGGCGAATATCCGCCTGCCGCCGAGGTGAAGGCCGCGTTCCTTAAGCAGTTGGATCGTCCGAAGGTGCCGCTCGATCCGAAGACTCGCACGCGCGACACCAATTCCGACGGTCGCGTCGTCGAAGCCGTCAGCATTGCCAGCGAACGCAAATCCGACGGGTCCGTCGAGCGGGTTCCGCTGCTGATCGTGCGACCGGCAAACGCCAAGGGCCGCTTGCCGGCGGTCATCGTCCTGCACGGGACCGGCGGCAACAAAAAGCAGATGCGACCACTGCTCGATGAATTGGCTCACCGAGGAATGATCGGCGTGGCACTCGACGCGCGTTATCACGGAGAGCGGTCGGGCGGCTCGGCCGGCTCGAAGGCGTACGTCGCCGCGGTCACCCGCGCCTGGAAAACGCCGGCCGGCCAAGCGCAGGAGCACCCCTTTTATTACGACACATGTTGGGACATCTGGCGGACGATCGACTACCTGCAAACGCGAGCCGACGTGGACGGCAATCGTCTGGGAATGATCGGTTTCAGCATGGGCGGCATCGAGACGTGGCTCGCGGCGGCGGTGGACGAGCGCATCAAAGTGGCGGTGCCGGCGATCGGCGTGCAAAGCTTTCGCTGGAGTCTCGAGCACGAGGCCTGGCAGGGCCGGGCACGCACCATTCAGGAAGCGCATCTGGCGGCGGCCGAGGATCTCAAGGAGCCCCAGGTGAACGCCCGCGTGTGCCGCGAGCTGTGGAATAAGGTGATCCCGGGGATGCTCGATCAATTCGATTGCCCGAGCATGCTGCGCCTGTTCGCGGGACGTCCGCTGCTGATCCTGAACGGCGATCTCGATCCGAATTGCCCGTTGGGAGGCGCCAAGATCGCCTTTGCGTCGGCAGAATCGGCCTACCGCGACGCGGGAACGCCGGACAAGTTAAAGATCATGGTCGCGTCAAAAACCGGGCATCGCGTCACGCCCGAACAACGCCAGGCGGCGTTCGACTGGCTATCGAAGTGGCTCGGAGCGGAATAGGGCGAAATCCACGCCGATTCTCGCTCACTGCTCGATCGTGTGCCGAGCCTCGGGATCAAACATGTCGGCAGTGCTGCGAGCAGCCGGGCGGGATTTCGATGTCGACGCTTTCGTGGCGGGGAGCACGCTGAAGCCCTGTCGCGTGTACCGCCGCGGCGAGCGCCGCCTTGCGAGCATGCCTCCGAGCGAAGAGTCGGGATTGAACATTCCGGTGAGCGTCACGGAATTCGTCGAGTTCCCCAAGCAGGTTGCCGAGGCCACGGAGTTCTTGCAGACGCAGGCCGAGGAGATTCGCCGCCTGACGACGTTTCCCGGCGTCGAGGGAGTCACTCTCGATTTCGGTATCGAGCGTCGCGACGTGGTCGTCCAGTGCGATCTGCTCCCGGCGGATTTGATCCGGATCGCCGGCTCACTCGGACTGAGCATCGAGTTGTCACAGTATCCGCCGCCCGACGGGGAGGATGAGCAGACCCCGCATGAATCGTGACAGCTATTTCGAGTGGCGCCCTTCCAGGCGATGAGAAACAGCCTGGTGAACGCGTCGGCTATGACCGGCTCACTCCCTCGCCACCTCTCCGAATCCCAGCCAGTCGGCGACCACAGCGAGCGTCACGAGGCCGGCGCAGAATAGGAAGATCGTCCAGGCGATGAGAAACAACCTCGCTTGGCGGTTCAGCACGCCTTCGCCGCATGCGCCGCGCGTGGCGCGGTCTTCGCTCACCGATTGGGCTCGCAATACCGCGGCTTGTCGACCGTGGTTACGACGGCGTAGAAGCCATCGCGCATGTTACCGGGATTCACGATCATCATGTTGTTTGGCGCGAGCTGGATGCTGAATACGATTTCGCCTTGAGGTCGACTCACGCGCACGCGGTAGTATTTCCCGGTGAGGTCGCGCCAGGCGGGCGGCTCGTCGCCCCACGTCGCGTCGCGGCACGTGCGGCTGAGCCGAATGGCGACGCAGCCGTTCGCATCGGTCACGCCGGTCGCCAACTCGGCGGGCACTTGGGAATCGGTGACGCTCGCGCCGGGTTCCCAAAACGAGTTGAGCGGACCGCTCTGTTCCAGCGGGTCGCAATCGTATTCGAGGGAAACCGTCGCACCGGCCAGGGAACTTCCCGGAACGTTACTGGTCTGCCAGAAGTCCGTTAACCGCAGCCGAATCTCCTGCGATGTCGTGCGGCTCCGCTCGCCGAGGGAAAAGTAGAGCAGACCGGGCGTGAATAAGAGGGCCGCCGACGCGACCGGCAACCGCCAGTTCTTCCGCGCGGCGTGAGCGACCATCGGCAACTCCGCCATCGACAACTCCGACCGTGCCCCGACCTATCCACGACGCAAAGCGTGCTCGTCAACAGCGTCCGGGTCCGACTCAATCAGAGAGCGCGGTGAGCGCGCTTTTTGTCTGGCCGAGGACGAACTTTTTCACTCGTGCAATCGGCGGCCTACTCGCGTGCGAGCTGTACTGGGCAAGCCGTCATGCAGAAATACGCGATGCCGAGCACTGCACAGAAGGCAAACAACACGCGCCAGCGCCGGCCCTGACAGAGATAGCTTGCCAGAATGCAGAGAACGGTCATGACAAAGTTGAAGAGGCGCAGTGATGCGGCGAGGTCCTCGTAGATCCGCGAGAAGGAAAACCCGTTCGAGTACGGGATGGTCCGGGAACACATCCACGTTCCCAGCAACAATGCGGACGTCGTCAGGCTGGTCGTGGCCAGCGCGAGGGCCACGCAGCGATCCTTTGTCGTGAGAATCGGCAACGTGGCGTAAGCGGAGGCCGGCTGCTTTCGCGCGGTCTGTTGGACGTCGATCATGGGGCACTTCCACCGACGAACTCAGCCAGCCGCACGCCGTGGTCGGTGGCCAGCATCTCGGCCGCTTTTTCGCCGATCATGATCGTGGGGGCGTTCGTGTTGCCGCTGATCACGTTGGGCATGATGCTGGCATCGGCGACGCGGAGCCGCTCGACGCCGACCACGCGGAGCTGCGGATCGACGACGTTGCCGATGCGGCAGGTCGACGTCAGGTGGTACACGGTGAGTGCGTAGTGTCGGGCAAAGTCCGCCAGGAGCGCGTCGCTCGGCCGGGTCCCGGCGACGTGCCCGTGCTCGCGGGCCAGGAACGGCGGGATTAGCAGCGGGCCGATTTTGCGATTTCCCGGCCAATGGGCCGCGACGTCGAGCGCCCGCCGCGCGACGGCGACCATCACCGGCAAGTCGTGCGGGTCGGTGAAGTAGTTCGCGCGGATCACGGGATGCGCGACCGGATCGCGACTGGCGAGCACAATTTCGCCTTCGCTGTGCGGCTGCACCGGATTGGCCAGCAGGATCAGGCTCTCGGCGTCGGGGGCGAGGCGTTTGGCGTCGTCGTCGAAATAGCGGCTCGTGTCACTGCGGAGACATTTGAGCCAGATGTCGCTGCTGTAGCCGCAGAGGAAGCAGGCGATCTGCGCGTCCTGCGTGTGCGCATCGCCCAGGCCCGTCGAGTACCAGGCCGACGCGTCGTAGAGCGAGGAAGAAATCAGGCCGCGGCCCGTGGTTGCCCACTCGTAAAACCTGCGATCCGCCTCCTGCTTGAGCGCCAACAGCTCCGGCGGCAAATGCGCGTCGTCGTCCGGATTGGCGGGCAGGGGGCCGGCCGGCGCACGCAGAGCGGCCGACCCGAACGAAAGCCCCATCTCGATCATCGAAACACCGACGCCCGGCGCGGGAAAGAACAGACCCAGCTCCAGATGATCTTTGAGGTGTTTGCCGACGTGCGGCGAATCGACCTGGCAGGCCACGCCCAGCGATTCCAACTCTTCCCGCGGTCCAATGCCCGACAGGAGCAACAACTGCGGCGATCCGACGGCGCCCCCGCAGAGCACAACTTCCTTGGCGGCCCGCGCGGTATGCGTCGCGCCGTCGTTGGTGCGATACTCGACGCCCGTCGCCGTCTTCTGGCCGTCGGGACCTTCGAGAAGCACGCGCGCCGCGTGCGCACCGGTGACGATCGTGAGATTGGGCCGCTGTTCGGCCGCCCCTTCGAGAAATGCGTGATAGGTGCTCGAGCGTTTGCCGGCGCGCGTCGTCGTTTGAAACAGCGATGAGACGCCGCGCGGATTCACCCGGTCGCGGCCGTTGTAGTCGCCGCGGGGAATGCCGGCGGCCACAGCCGCCTCGACAAATTGTCGCGCTCCCTGCAACACCGGCGAGCGGACAGAGACACCGAGCGGACCGGCCGTGTTGTGCGCGTCGGCATCGAGATCGATGTCGTCGCTGTTCGTTTCGTCGGTGCGGACGAGGCCTTCGCTCTTCTTGAAGTAGGGCAAGAGCTCGCGATAGCTCCACCCGGCCGCGCCGGCTTTCGCCCACGCGTCATAATCGCCGGGATGGCCCCGGACGTACGCCATATAGTTGAGAGCCGACGAGCCGCCCAGCATTTTGCCGCGGGGCACCATCATCCGCCCCTCGATCAGCCCGCGGCCCCCTTGGCCGGCCTCGGCCGTATAGGCCCAATCGGTGAGCGGATTCTTCTGCAGGGCGGGACAGGCCGCGGGGATCAGCTCTTCCGCAGGCGGCCGCTCGCCCGCTTCGAGCAGCGCGACACGGCAGCTGGGGTCTTCGGAGAGACGGGCGGCGATCACCGCGCCCGCGGAACCGCCCCCGACGACGACAAAATCGAAGGTCTCCGGCATGTGGAAGCGCTCCACGAAATCGCCTGCACCGTTCCGATCTTTATGAGAGTATGGCGGTGCGTCCTGTTAGGGACGCACGAACCACGTCGGGTTTAGATCGTACCAATTCTCCGCGTCGTCTGCGGACTAGATCTTCGCAATCGCGCCGATCACATTTCGGCGAGGATAGCGTAGAGCTTGCGCTTGGTTTCGTTGAGCACCTCGACGGCGCGGGTCCATTGCTTGGGATCGCGGCCCGAACGGATTTGCCGGACCGCATTCATCACGCTGGCGATCGCTTCGCGCGTGTCGTGTCCGCTGGAGACGGTGTCTTCGCTGAACTCCTTCCAAGGAGCGTGCTCGGCGGCCTTGGTGGCTTCCTCGCGGCCGGTGTCGGTGAGCGAGTAGGCCTTGCGTCCGCCGCTCTCCTGGCTGGCGATCACGCCTTCGTCCTCCAGCAATTGGAGCGTGGGGTAAACGGAGCCTGGGCTTGGCCGCCAGGCGCCGCCCGTCCGCTGGTCGAGTTCTTGAATCATCTCGTAGCCGTGCATGGGCCGCTCGTTGAGCAGCGAGAGAATCGCGGCCCGGACGTTGACGCGACGGCCACCCGCACGTCGGCCCCTGCGGCCGCCGAAGCCGAATCCTCCAAAGGCGTGAAAGCCGGGGACTGCGTCGGGAAGGCCGCCTGGGCGACCGTGTTGCTCCCGTTCCTCGCGGCGACGACCGCGGCGTTCGTGACGGTGATTCATGTGATTGCTCCTTGTCGATTGTTCGGTGTGAACGTCGGGGAATTAGCCGGTCTGGCCCGCTTTGCACAATAAGCTGGGCCAGGCTGTTCGCCGATTTTCGACCGGCAGGCCCGACTGTTCTTATTTGTATCGACGATATATCGGAAATAGATCACTGTCAATCTCGAAAAACCAAAAAATTGCCGCTCATTCCAGCCACGCCGACCGTCCGACGCTGCCGCCCGCAGCCGGGCCCGCCCGTTCGAATTCGAGAATTCACGCACGCTTTTGCTTGCGTCTGGCCGTCGCACCGGGCATTGTGTCCCAGAGCGCTGGCACATTGCGGTTCCTTCATTCACTCAATTTCTTGCGGGAGACGTCATCGTGAAAACTATTGCTGTCTTATGCGTGGTGGCAGTCGGTTCGGTCGCTTGGGGTGCGGACACCAAGGCTCCGACAAAAGGGGTGCTCGACGGGATCTGGACGCTCAGCTCGGGCACGATGGCCGGCGAAAAGATGGACGAGGAAATGTCCAAGAACATCAAACTGACGCTGGCGGGCGGAAAATACACGGTCAACATCGGCGAGCAGAAGGACGAAGGAACCTACAAGACCGACGACAGCAAAACGCCGCACACGCTGACGATCGTCAGCACGGAAGGCCCAAACAAAGGGAAGACCATCCTCGCGATCTACGAGCTCAGCAAAGGATCGCTGAAGGTCTGCTACGACATGAGCGGCAAAGCGTTCCCGAAGAAATTCGAATCCGAGGCGAACACTCAGTCGTTTCTCGGCACGTACGAACGGCAAAAGAGCACGAAGCACCCTTTCAAACTCAATACCGGCGCCGCCAAGTAATAGCGCTCGTCGACTCGATGCGCTCTCGCGACAGTCGTTGAGGCCGTTCGCGAGGACCGAACAAATCGGTTGATTCGCACGCGGCTGAGACGTTGGTCTCAGCCGTGTGTCATTTCCGGGACCGCGAATTCGGCGCGCTGCTCGCGTCTGCCGACGCCGGGCAAAAGCGCGATCACGGCCGCGACGACTTCCCCGCACTTAGCCGGCGCTCAATTGGACCAGGTCGACCACGGCCCGCACGCCGGTCACTCGGCGGCAGCATTCCCAGCACATGTGTTTGGCGACTGCCGTGGCCGCCCAGCCGCGGATTGTGGCGATGCCGTCTTCGGCGTGAACTTCGCTGAGCGTCAGTCCGGCGATGTGCCGGGCTTTCACGAATTCGAGAATCCCGCGTTCGATGCGTTCGTCGGACATGGCTCATTCTCCACCCGCGTCTTGTTGTACGTCTCTGGTTGTCTAAACGTGGGTTCGCCCGCCTTGTGACACTCTTTTTGCGATTCCGCCCGCGATTTCAAAATGTGCAGAGCGAGCGCCCCGAACGGGCATCGCGCAAAAAGAAACCACGGCCAGGTCGACCGTGGTTTCTATCGGAAACGATGGCGAACCATCGGTTGTCGTTTCAGGCGACGGATGTTCCCAGCAGCCGGCGGGAGAATCGCAGGGCCCGATGCTGGGCGTACCATTGCTGCTTCACGCGGTTGGCCGAGTGCCGTCGTTTTCTGCTTCCGTCCGGCATGGCTTTCCCTTTCTGTGTCACGTTGTTCAGGGTCACGATGTTTCTGGGTCCGTCGATCTCACTGACTTCTTCAGCGTGGGCTCGGTCGATCTGTTACAGGCCCGTCAAAGAACTTGGCCGAAAAACTCGGGCGAACGCCGACCGGGTTGAGGCCGGTTTGGCGGGGCGACAAAAAAAGGAGGGCGACCCGCTCGCGCGGACCGCCCTCCCTTGAGTCAGAACCGAGGCAAATTACTTCTTGCCGTGGCCCGAGTGACCCATCTTGCCGCCGTCGAGCGGTCGCTCGCGGTGACGGTCCCCTCGGAACCGCCAGTCACGGTAGTAGCCGCCGCCGAAGCGGTAGACCGGCTCGCACGTCGGACAGACCTGAGCCGTCACGACCGGTGCCTCGACGACCGGAGCCGGCTGCACGACGGGCGCCGGCGCCTCACAGGCACAGCACGGGAAGGTCGCGTAGCAGGAGGGGTAACCCCAGCTGTAACTGCCGTAGCCGTAACGGTCGAAGCGGTAACGATCGAAGCGGAAACGGTCGAAGCCGCGATCGCGGTGCCCGTTGCGCTCCACCGGTCCGTGGCCCCCATGGCCTCCCATACCCGCCCCGCCCTTGGCGAAGCTCGAATCGACATTGGCAAACAGCGTCACGGCGATGGCCACCGCGGGAATAGCAAGCAAGGTGATTTTGCGAAACATGGCGAGGCTCCTCATTTATTCGGCAGATTGATTGTCGGTAAACCCGGCCTGCCCTTTGTCCGGGTTCCCGTTTGTCTTCCACAATCTGCCAAGCGAAGGAGCGGCCGTTTTGTTACAGGCACGACCGCCGATTTCTTTGGGGGGAAGCCGGGGGAAGAAGGGTGACGCCAGCGGCGTTTCCGGTGGGTGGCAGTAGCGGCTTGTCCGAGACTGTCCGAGAATTCGGAGGGAAGATCTGCATTGGGTGCCACGGTTGAGCTTGCTCAACCGTGCTCTCAACGGGTCAGGAACCGTCATCAGCAGCCGGAAAGAGCACGGCTGAGCCGAAGGGTCTCAGCCGTGGCACCCGAATCTCCGGACGCCCTCGGGCGAGCCGCCAGTGCCACCCAAGAGCCGCGATTCGGCGCCCACGATTCAGCCCGGGGCAGTCCGCTATTCCTCCGCGACCACGATGCCGCTCAGCGTCGTCACATCCTGCCGGATCAAGTGCGACAGCCAGAACAGACACGGCAGTCCCAGCAGGCCGACGATGCTGAAGATAGCCATCGACTTTTCTGCGCTGGCTGGCAGCACGTCGTCGTTGATCAGGCTGTCGGCCACCAGTGCCGCAATCGCCAAGAGCGGCCCCAAGGCGGCCACAACGAGGTAGACGGAATTGCGGCGTTGCGTTTTCCGCAAGAGGGGCGCGTCGGCCGCGGCCTGGTCGAAGTCGGCCAACAGGAAGACCGGGTACATCGAGCGCAGCGAGAACAGCGTCACCACGAAAAACGGATAGGACGCCGCCACCAGTCCGCACAACAGCAGCGAAAAGAAAAACCGGAGCATCGCTGAGGTGGGCAGCTCCGCGTTGACCAGTCGCAGGCTGATCGGATACGCGCAGGCGGCGATCCCCCATTCCACGAGGCTCACGAGCGCCACCAACCAACCCAGCTCAAGACAGCGGCGGCGCAGCCGGCGGCTGCGCTCCGGGTCGAATTGCCGCGCCTGGCACTGTTTCAAGCCCCGGTAAACCGAGAAGCCCAGAAACCAGAACAGCATGGCCCCGACAGGATAGGCCACACCATTGATCGCGGTTTGTGTGCGCTCGAACAGCGGCCACATCGGCCCGAGCTTCGAGACGATTTCGCGCGAGTTATGCACGTAGTTGAACACGCCCGCTAGCACGTTCGGCAGGCCGGCCGCCACGAACACGATCAGCACGGCGTATTTTCGCAGCCGGACGCGCAGGCCTTTGCGCGGCGGGAACAACAGCTCGCACGCCTTGGGGTTGGTGCACAGATCGAGGCGACGGGCCATCTCGAGGCCGCTCGACCAGCGCTGGTTGCGATCGAAGGCCAGCGTCGTTTCCAAGAGCGGCGGCAAACCTTCGGGACATCCGGGCAGGTCGCTCAGCTCGGCCGTGTCGAGCGCCGCGCGACGCCGCTCGACCATGCGGTCCAACGTGGCCGACCAGTCTCCCTCGACCGATTCGTCGCGGAACGGCCGAAATCCCGTCAACAGCTCCCACAACACGATGCCCAGCGAATACAAATCGCTGCGTCGATCGAGCTCCTGGGCCCGGTGCGCGCCGCTCGGCTTGCAGGCTTCGAGCTGCTCGGGCGACATGTACGCCAGGCTGCCCCCGAAATACGCCTCGGGAGTGGCGCCGGTGACCGCGCCGCTATAACTCACGTTGAAGTCGGCCAGCTTGGGGGAGCCTTCGGGAGTGACCAGAATGTTGGCCGGCTTGATGTCGCGATGCAGCACGTCGAGCCGATGGGCATAGTCGAGCGCGCGGGCGATCTTCGCCCCCAGTCGGCAGACGGCCTCGGGCCAGGTCGCGCTTCCCGTCCAAATCCGCAGCGACGATTCGCTCGGCCGAGATTCGCCCCGCCGCGCGAGCGCTTCGTCGATCGCCTGCAAGAGGAGTCCGCCCGTCCGCTTTTCAGGGGGCGTCTGCCGGACGCGCTGGACCACCGCCTGCAGCGTGCCGCCGGCGATGTACTCCATGTAGAGCAGTCGCAGCTTGCGGTCGGCGACCGCCCGCTGGTCGAACACACGGACGATGTGATCGTGATCGAGCTGGGCCAGCGTTTGCGGTTCGGTGCTGGTGTCGGTCGCCACCTTGAGGGCGACGAGCCGCTGCATCGACCGCTGCCGGGCGAGAAAGACCTTGGCGAAGGCCCCGCTGCCCAACTCGACGAGCAGGTCGAAGTCGTCGATCGTGTCGCCCGGTTGGACGCCGGCCAGTTTTCGCGCGTGGTTGTTCTTGTGGAACGACGTGGTTTCGTACGGCTTGAGCCCCAGGATCGAAGCCAGCTCGACCGTTTGCCCGGGGAATTCGCGCAGGTAGTCCTCGGCCGAAACGTTCTGGCCGCTCTGTTTGCGGATGTGGAACTCTTCGTAGATCAGGTCGCAGGGAACGTGGCCGGCCTGCAGCTCGGCAAATTCCGCGACGTATTCGGGGAGCCGTTTCGGACAACCGCGGCTGAGCCAGCGGTACTCAAGGTCGACCTTGATCAGCTCGATCAGCGTGAGCCGACGAATCTCACCCGCCTGCGGGAGATGGGGATTAAGGTCGGGCGGCGTGGGCGAGGCTTCCCAGGCGGCGACGAACGCGTCGAGAAAGCTGGCGAGCACGTCCATCGACTGGCGCGCCTGATCTAGCGCCATGCTGCCATCTGTTTTCGACACGCCAGCCTCGGTCGTGTATCACGCTGCCCGCAGTAGGAATCTCAACCGTATGAATCTCAACTGTATGAATCTCAACTGCGGGAATCTCGACGGTGTGCATCTCGAACGCGGTGTGAATCGTTCGGGGCGTTTATTCTAGCAACGTCCGTCGGGGGGAGAGAGTGCGGGCCAATTTCCTGGAAGATCCCGCGCTCACGCTTCGGGTTAGTAAATTCTCCGGACCAACCCGAAGCGTCAGGGAGGGATCCGCGATCGCGCCGGAAATTCCCGGACGCTTTTTGGACAGCTCTCGCCGCGTAATCTCCTCGACCCAGCGGGACGTTGCCACTATGCTGGGGCAGCTTCCGAGACTTTGGTCGAACCCAAGAGGTCGTGATGGACGAGGTTGCCGCCCAGTTCGCCGCGAGGATCCGCGACAAGGATCCGCAGGCCCTCGTGGAGTTCATCGAGCTGCGCAAGCCGCAGTTGCTGGCGTTCATCGAACGCAATCTGAGCGCATCGCTGGGGCGCAAGCTCGAAGGAACCGATATCCTACAGGAAGTGAGTCTGAGCGCCGTCGGCTCGTTGCCCACGTTCGAGCTGGGCGATCGCGATCCCTTTTCGTGGCTCTGCCAGCTGGCCGAGCACAAGATCATCGACGCGCATCGCAAGCTGGTCGCCGCCCAGAAGCGCTCCGCCGATCGCGAGCAGCAGTCGCCGGCCTCCAGCACGGAAACTCAGCGGGGCGGCTTCATCGACATGCTCGTGGTCAGCATGACGACGCCCAGCGGGGCCCTTTCACGCGACCAACGGGAGTTCCGCCTGCAGGAGGCGCTCAAGAACCTGCCGCAGGAATCGCAAGACGCACTGCGGCTGCGTTATGTCGAAGGGCTGCCGTCGAAGGAGATCGCCAGCCGCCTCAACAAGACCGACGGCGCCACGCGCGTGCTTCTAACGCGGTCGCTGGCCCGGCTGCAGGAACTGCTGCGGCACGACAGCGAGTTTGCCAGCTTTATCATTCCGCCCCGCATGCCGTCTGGCTTCGATTCGCCGAGCGGGCCCGACGACGCGGACTAAAAAGCCGATATAAAAAAACAGCGGCCGGGAGATCAGTTGATCCCCCGGCCGCGTTTAGCCGGCTGCCCCACCGGCCAACCCACTTGTTACCGAGCGGCGACCAGCTCGCAGGCCATTCCCTGGGCCACCGATCCGTCGGCCCGCTTCACCACGAAGGTCGCCTTGGCGTTCGCGTCGACTCCCAGCATCGGGACGTTGACGGTGATCGCGCTGTCGCTCCAGCCGGTCACTTGCACGGGGATCAGCACTCCGCCGACCACGAGGCCCACCTGGCCCTGCTTGTCGCCGAACTTCTCGCCCTTCAGCGTGAAGCTCGAGCCGGCCGCGACTTCCGGACCCGCGTCCGCGTCGCTCGCCGACGCGATCGGAGCCGGAGGCACCGAGGCATTGTCGACCGTGGCGGTCGTGACATTCGTTGTTACCACTGTGCCACCGAACGAAGCCCCGCCGTACCCGCCGAAGCCGCGGCCGTTGCCCATCGGCGGCTTGGTCGGCTGGGGAGTCGGAGTGGGAGTCGGGGTCGGTTTGCCGGGCTGATTGAAAATACTGCCGATGGCCGTGGTGTTCGGCGGGAACTTGGTCCACACCGGCGGCACCTTGGGCTTGTTGAAGATCCCACCAATCGCCGTCGTGTTGGGCGGGAACTTCGTCCAGACGGGCGGCGTCTTCGGCGCGGGATTCGTCGGCTGGGTCGGGTTCGATCCCTGGTTCGGATTCGTCGGGTTCGTCGAACCGATTCCGGGGCCCTTTTGCAACTTGCTCGTGATGCGGCTGCCGCCGTTGTTGGCGTTCTTGGTGGTGCCGTTCGCTTGGACGGCGCTGGCCGTCAGGCTCACGCTGACAATCGTGGCGAAAACCATGGTGGAGTTGAGGATGCGGCTCATGGCTTTATTCTTTCGTGGCTTGGAGTTGCGTTGGTGTTTGTGTTTGCGTTGTTCGACCCTTCTCTCAGCGAGGACCCCGCGGATTTGTTACAGCGGGAAATCTCCCGAGGGCCAAACGCGTCGCCGAGGCGCGGCCCGCGCGAGCGCAACTCTTGAAGCTGCCAGATCATGGGATGCGGCCGAACAATGGAAGCCGTGCGCCCGAATTGGTACCCTCAGCGATCGAATGAGCCCGGTGCCGGAAGATTGTCGTTCCGGCGGGGCTCACTTTGCGGACGGTTGCCTACTTTGAGGTGCTGCATGAAAGTCGCGCGGTTTCTGGCGGCGGCAAGCGGTCTGGTGCTCTCGTTGCCGGCAGTGCAGGCGGCCGATTGGCCGCAATGGCGCGGCCCGGAACGCAACGGCATTTCGCAGGAGAAAGGCTTGCTGTCCGAATGGCCCAAAGAGGGACCGCGGCTCAACTGGCAGGTGAAAGATCTGGGCGACGGCTACTCGACTCCGTCGATCGTCGGCGACCACATCTACCTGATCGCCAACAAGGGGATTCAAGACGAAAATGCCCTCGCGCTGAGCGCGAATGACGGCCGCGTGATCTGGACGCAGCGGCTGGGCAAAGTCGGCCCCAACACGAAACAAATGCCCTACCCCGGCGCCCGCTCCACGCCGACTGCCGACGGTGACCGGCTCTATGCCCTGGGATCCGATGGTGACCTGGTTTGCCTCGATGCAAAGACCGGCCAGATCCACTGGCAGAAGAGTCTCCGCAAAGACTTTGGCGGCGCGCCCGGCATGTGGGCCTACTCCGAGTCTCCGCTGATCGACGGCGACGTGCTCGTCTGCACTCCCGGCGGCAAGACGGCCACGATCGTGGCGCTCGACAAGACTTCGGGAAAGACGATCTGGAAGTCGCCGTTGCCGGAGGCCGATCAGGCGGCCTACGCGTCGGTCATCGTGGTCACGGTCGGGGGCATCAAGCAGTACGTGCAGTTCCTGCAGAAGGGACTGGCCGGAGTCGACGCGTCGACCGGCAAATTGCTGTGGCGCTACGACAAGACCGCCAAGAGCCTGGCCAACATCCCGACCGCGGTCGCTTATCAGAACTACATCTATAGCGCCTCCGGCCGCGGTGGCTGCGGCGTCGTCGAGCTCAAGGCCAAGGACCACGAGATCGAAGCCGAGCCGGTCTACTTCAACATGAAACTTCCCAATGCCATCGGCGGCTCGGTCGAAGTCGGCGGCTTTCTGTACGGAACGTCCGCGGGCGGCCTGCAGTGCGTGGACTTCATCACGGGCACGCAGAAATGGCAAAACCACGGGATCGGCGTTGGCTCGATCTGCTACGCCGACGGCCGGCTCTACTTGCACGGCGAAGACAAGGGAGACGTCGCGCTCGTCGAATGCTCGTCGGACGGTTACCACGAGAAGGGACGCTTCTCACCGCCGAACCCGCCGGAGAAGCGCAAGGGGAAGGCCTGGGCTTATCCCTCGATCGCCAACGGCACGCTCTACATCTACGACTTCGGCACGCTCTGGTCCTACAACGTGAAGAATAGCGCGGCCGCGGTCGAGACACGGGTGCTGCGCTAAGCGAGCTCCAAACTGCGCGGTCGCGCAGTGAGCGCTCACGTGCAGCGTGTCGAATTGAAGCACCGGCCGGCTCACACCGGCGGCTCGCCTGCTTGATCCCTGTCATCTTTTGCGCGGTCGATAAAAGCGATGGCCCGAGTAACGCGGATCCTCCTCCCCAAACTGCTGCTGCTCGCGGCGTTCACGTCGACCGTCCGCGCGGACGATGCCGCCGACCTGGTCTCCAAGGGCATGCAGAAGTTCCGCGACAATGACGTCGCGGGGGCGCTAACCGACTTCGATCGCGCGGCAAAGGTCGACCCGCAGTCGGCGCCGCAGCTTTGGCAGCGGGGCATTGCCGACTATTACGCGGGCAAATTCCGCGACGGTCGTAAGCAGTTCGAGCTGCACCAGACGGTCAACCCGCACGACGTCGAGAACGCGGCCTGGCATTTTCTCTGCGTGGCACGCTCCGACGGCCTGGCGGCGGCCAAGAAATCGCTGCTGAAGATCGACACGACCCGCGATACCCGGCCGCCCATGGCCGAGATTTACGAGCTGTATGCGGGCCGCGGTTCGCCCGAAGCCGTGCTCCGCGCCGCCGCGCAGGCCGCCACGCCGCAAGCCTCGATGTACTCGAACCTCTACTTGGGCCTGTACTACGAGGCGGCCGGCGACGCGGATCGGGCGCGGACCTGCCTCCGCAAGGCGGCCGCCGCCGACACTTCCGACAACTTCATGCAGGACGTGGCGAAGGTTCATCTGCGCCAGCGTCATTGGGACCGTTGATGCCCGCCGCGCCGCATCGCGCGCCACGAGCGGGGGTCGAATTCCCACCTTACCGCTGGTAAAGTCTCAGCAGCGAAGCGATGCGCCACTCGACTCTGGAGGAGAGCGCGAACTCGCCATGAGCCGATCGTTCTTTCTGGTTCGCTGGGGCTTGCTGCTGGTGCTGGCGGCGACGGCTGTCGGACTCCGCGCGCAGCCGCCGCGAGCGGACGCGCTCGGTCCTCTCCGCGCCCAGCTGCAAGTCGAGCTGCAATTCGTGCGGAAAATCTGTGCCCCGTCGCAGCCGCAGATGCAGGCGATCACGAAAGATCTGGAGAAATGCCTCGCGGACGCCGCGAAGAGGACGGGGCCGTCTTCGTGCGACTTGCTTCCGCCGGCACTGGCCGACAGCGTGGCGAATCATTTGTCGAAATCAGACGCCGCCCGCTATCGCGCCGAGGTGCTCAAACGCGATGCGCAGGAGCGCGAGGCCTGCGTCTACACCTTCGTCGCACTGGTCGATCCGGACTTGGGCTTATCCGACCACCAGCGGAAGGCGCTGGTGGCCGCGCTGCTCCCCGTGTGGAAGCCCGTCTGGTCCCAGATGATCGAAATGGACGTTCGCTGGGCAACCCGCCGCGTGCCGCCGATTCCCGACGACTTTATCCTGCCGCTCTTGGATGCTGACCAGGCCCAGGCGTGGAAACGATTGCCCAAGAACCTCGAGATTCATCAGGTGTTCGACGCCCAACGGATCGGCGCGATCGGCACGCCTAATCCGCTACCCGACGACGAATAGGAACGACATGCTCTGGTCGATCGGACGATTCGGTTTGCGGGCTGCCGCGGCGGCGATCTTGGGGTTCTCCCTCGCCGGCGCAGCCCCTCCGCCCGCGGACGACGATTTGGTGGACGAGGCAGTGAAGAAGACCGGAGAAGAAGAACGCGTCTTCAATCCGAATGGCAATAATGGCATTGTCGACATCGCCGCCAGCATCGATCAGGCGGTGTTTGGAACTCAGGGGGCCCAGAACCATTCTCCGCAAGAGCGGCTGGAGCTGCGGCTGCAAAAGAGAGTCGACCTCCTGGCGCGCGACGCCGCACTTTCGGAGGATCAAAAGCAGAAGCTGCTGTTCGCCGGAAAAGGGGACATCGGGCGCTTCGTCGAGCGAGTCGAACATTTCAAAACTCGCCGTCAAACCGCCAAGGCCGACGTCAACCGCTTCGATTGGGATCAGCTCTTCAAAGAGACTCAACCCTTGGTCGCCTCGCGGATCAGCCTCTTCGCCAACGAGTCGCTGTTCGCCAAGACGCTGGCAAAAGTGCTGTCGGCCGAACAGCAGGCCCGCTATGAGAAAATCGAGCGCGAGCGTGCCGAGTTTCAGCACCGCACCGGCGTGCAGCTGACCGTTTTGCGGATGTCGACCGCCCTCGGGCTGAGCGGTGATCAGCGGCAACGATTGGAGCAACTCTTGCTCACAGAGACGCGCCCGGGCCGCGGTGCCAATCGAATTTATCCAACGACCAGTTTCAATATCGTTTATGTCCAAATGGCTCACCTGCCCGCCGAGCGGCTGAGACCGCTGTTCGAGCCTTGGCAGTGGCGGGCCCTCAAACGCAGACTCGAAAACGCTGTGCGGTTTGAGGAGGGCCTGGTGCGCAACGGAGTCGTACTCGACGGCGGAAAAGGCCCGCAGTTCGGCCGGCGTGGCCAAAAACAAGAGCCCGCCTCCGGTCTCGGAGCGGCCACCAAGTAGCCGTTCGGCCGCGCTCGGCGACTCACCGCGGCGTCTGGCTTCTCTCGTTCTGCACGGCTTGGTAAAACCGCCGGTATGTCCGGCGAGGTTTTTTTACCGCGACCACCCGTGATTCGCCGCGAGGATGGAACCGTTGACGTTTGAGGCAAGCTCCCGGTGAATGAGACGCCGGCTGAACCGTTCCCCGGGCCGTTGACCGAGCTGCCCCTGCAGCGGGTCGACGTTTGGATCGTTTCGCTGGGCGAGACGGGGCAGTCGCCCGACCCGGCCGATTGGCTCTCGGCCGATGAGCGTGCCCGGGCCGCGCGATTTACTTTCGAGCGCGATCGGCGGCGATACAGTCTGGGTCGCGGCGCATTGCGGGGCATCCTCGCCACGTATTTGCGCTGCGACCGGGACGAGATCGTGTTTGCCTACGGTGAAACGGGCAAGCCTCGCTTGGCCGGAGCCGACGCGGCGTCCGGTTTGCAATTCAATGCCTCCGGGTCGGCCGACATGGCCGTGTGCGCGGTGACTTATGGCCGCCGCGTCGGCATCGACATCGAACAGATGCGCGTCGACTGCGATCCGGATCTCGTGCAATACGCGCTGACCGACGGCGAGCGTGCCGAGTTCCGCCGCATTCCGCTCGACCAGCAGGCGACGACCTTTTATCGCGTGTGGACCCGCAAAGAAGCCTTTCTCAAGGCGACCGGCTGCGGACTGTCGCGGCCGCTGACCTCGTTCGCGGTCAGCGTTGCGCCCGACAAACCCCCGCGCCTTGTGCACGACGAGTGGGCCAGTGAGTCGCGAACCGACGAACGGACTCCCCGCTCCAGCAACAGCGAGCGTGTGACCTGGTCGACTTATGACGAGCAGGGGACGTGGTCGTTTGCCGACTTCGATCCCGCAGCCGGCCTCGTGGGGACGCTCGTCCACTCGGGCGAACCGCGGCCTGTGCGGACGCTCGACTGGCACGGCTGAGCGGCACACACGGCGCCGCACGCGTCAGCTCGACTTCTTCGCCTTCTTGGTCGCGGCGGCTTTCGGCTTGGCGCTCG